>Ga0209192_10001379_pt1 | contig 19448 bp, 18 predicted proteins | sample ArcticOcean_MG_C_11_FD_187433 | JGI IMG/M metagenome (GOLD analysis project Ga0209192, IMG submission 187433) | Marine microbial communities from western Arctic Ocean - ArcticOcean_MG_CB2_154 (SPAdes) (version 2) | ecosystem: Environmental > Aquatic > Marine > Oceanic | place: Arctic Ocean... | reverse complement strand
ACATGGTTCTCGTACATATGCTCAACTTTTAGCCAATCATAAAATTACCGCAACGTTATCTCAACCTGATCTAAATGGGGGCGGCGTCTTCGATATATCAGCCAATGTTTCTTTTGATGCCTATGCATTCAAGACACCTGATGCTCCTGATGCATCCGGTTCTCTATCCAAGAATATGGTTGGTAATGACGGCAAACTTCGAGCCACTTATCAATTTGCCGATCTTAATGATATGAATGGTTATGACTTAGTTAATGTAACTGGCGTAGTTAATTTATCCGATGTAAGTGGTGTTTTTGATACGGCGGTTGATGCCTACTTACATTTGAATGTGAATATTAGTGCCAACCAACCTATTGATCTTTCTGGTAACTACGTAGTAGACAACTCATATAATATGATATTAAAGAAGGGATATGCGTTAAATAGCGAGGTGCTTACCAGATACGAAGAGGCTCAACAGGACACAAGTGTTACTGATCTATCTGCTGGCGTCATTAATAGCACAAGCTCGAATACCGTATTTTACATGGGCAATCCTGCAATTACTGATGTAACTGTATCAGGTGTCGCTGATACAGTGACAGTGAGTGTTAGCACTCACGGAGCAGACCTTACATCTAATGGTGCGGTTACTTTAGTATTAGTCGCAAAGGACGGATTAGCAGGTTATGCTAATGGCGACGCCTCTGGTGACATGGGTTCAATTGTATCGACACTAGGCAGCGGCAACGTCACTGGTTATAATACAACAGATTTAGGTAATCAAGATGTAACTGCTGTATTTAATATAGAAGGTATTGAGGATGGAGCAACATCAGTTATTATTGTAGATGCTATTAACTCCCATTCTGCTATATCTTTATCAAATTTCCCTGTTACTGGGGAAATAGACAATCTTGCTGCTATGGGCCCTACATTCAACTCCTCCACCAATTAAATACAAACTGATAATGAGTTTTTAAAATAAAAACTAAAAAATAAAAAATAAAAAATATAATAGCATTTTTTATTTTTATATAATTGTAATATATAGCATAATGTACAGTTTTATAAAAGGTACGAACCAAAAAAGGTATAGATTTAATACAAAGAATTATATTTCTAATTCAAAGCCTGTTCAACAAGAACGCGTTCCAGCACCAGCACCAGCACCAGCACCAGCACCAGCACCAGCACCAGCACCAGCCAGAGAAGAGTTGTTTAAAGGTTTAGATTTAAATACTAAGGATGCTGAAGAAGATAAGAAGGCTTTAGAGGAGAAGAAGTTAGAAGAAGATAAGAAGGCTTTAGAGGAGAAGAAGTTAGAAGAAGATAAGAAGGCTTTAGAGGAGAAGAAGTTAGAAGAAGATAAGAAGGCTTTTTTAGCTAAGAAGTTAGAAGAAGATAAGAAGGTTTTTTTAGCTAAGAAGTTAGAAGAAGATAAGAAGGTTTTTTTAGCTAAGAAGTTAGAAGAAGATAAGAAGGCTTTTTTAGCTAAGAAGTTAGAAGAAGATAAGAAGGCTTTTTTAGCTAAGAAGTTAGAAGAAGATAAGAAGGCTTTTTTAGCTAAGAAGTTAGAAGAAGATAAGAAGAAGGCTGAGAAGAAAGAAAAGGTTGTAGTAAGAAACCTAATTACTATAAAAGGTGCCTCCAATGCCCAAAAGAAGGTAGAGTCAGCACCAGCACCAGCACCCAAACCAGTAAATAGAGGTGTTCAGTCATCTTTAGTAACTATAAAAGGTGCGTCTAACACCAAAAAGAAGGTAGAGCCAGCACCAGCACCAGCACCAGCACCAGCACCAGTAAATAGAGGTACTTCATCAAGTGTAATGAGAATTAAATAAACGATCGACTATCAAATAAATCGTCCGCAAAGATATCAACAATTTGGACTCATATAGGGTATAGGGTATAGGGTATAGAGTATAATGTAAATAAATTAAATTAAATAAAATTAAATACTAATCAATTTAATTTTATTCAATACAAAGAGTGAATATAATTTTCAAGGAATTTCAATGCTTGTTCGCCGTCGTCGAATCTTTTATAATAACTATGTGCTGATTTGTGAATAGGTACCGAAAAATGATAAAACGAATTTTTATATTCAATATTGATTTCTTCCAGTTCATTATATTTTTTATTAATCGCAAATTTAGTAGAATGATCCTGACAACAAGAAGATGTGCCCATTTGCCAACCTTGGTCCATGAGAGGTTCTAATATCATCCTACATGATTCTAAAATGAATTCAGCGCCAGTATCTTTATTTCTAGCATCATAACTAGAATCAGAACCAAGAGTGTTGGTAACAATAGCACAAGACGAATTCATATTTATATTCGTATTCATATTCGTGTAGGTCTTATATAACAATACCAATTCACTTTAAATAAATTTAGTTAATAATAATACAAAAAGTATTGTTATTAAAATAATATGAGACAGAATGGTCGCACCCAACACAGGATTCGAACATGCAACATCCAGATTAGAAGTCTGATGCTCTATCCAGTTGGGCAAAGAAGAAGATAATAATATAATATTAATAAATCATAAAATAAATCTAGTATTGGAACCAAAATGTTCAACGCGATAAGAGGAAGAATTTAAGTAGTAAGTATTTGAATCGTAAATATAGAAATCAAATATCAGTTTTATTTATTTTATATATAACAAACAATAATGTTTATAGACACGCTCGCAAAAGGGATTGAACCTTTGACCTCACGATTAACAGTCGTATGCTCTAACCAACTGAGCTATGCAAGCATTTTGGGTAACTTTAAGTAGGCAAACCCATTCCAAACCCTATTCCAATACATTTCCACCCAACACAGGACTTGAACCTGTAACCCCCAGATTAGAAGTCTGATGCTCTATCCAATTGAGCCAGTTGGGCCAGTTGGGCCAGTTGGGTAAAAACAATTTTCCCATCTATTTCCACCATCTATTTCCACCATCTATTTCCACCATCTATTTCCACCATCTATTTCCACCATCTATTTCCACGCTCCCCTACCCAGCTCCTATCGAGATTCGAACTCGAGTTTCAGGATTCAAAGACCTGAGTGATAACCACTACACTATAGGAGCAACAAATGAGAACATATCTAAAACATAGAAAATAGTGAATGACAAGATAATTGTCAATTTATAAGTATTTATTTTATGATTATTTTAAAAATGATACAAATTCGAAATTTTTAAAAGCTCCCTGCGCGAATTGAACGCGCGGCCTTCACATTACAAGTGTGATGCTCTACCACTAAGCTAAAGGAGCCTCTGAACGAGCGAACAACAACACATGTTCTGCGTATAATGAATCTTACTATATACGGTATTACAATATAGATAGGAAGATTCCCTTTAAATAGTATTTTTGATTTATATTGTCTGCCGTGTCTGCCGACGGCTAGAAGTTATTTGTTGTATGTTGTCTGCCGACGGCTAGAAGTTCTTTGTTGTATGTTGTCTGCCGACGGCTAGAAGTTATTTGTTGTATGTTGTCTGCCGACGGCTAGAAGTTATTTGTTGTATGTTGTCTGCTTTTTCACTAAAATCCTTAGAAAAAATTGAAGTTTTTGACGAAAAATCAAGAGAAGGTATCATTTAATAAATTTCAAAGGCAATGAATTTTCAAGAATTTCTAGAGCATAGCAAGTTGGATAGTAAGGACTATCAGAGAGAGGGGGTAGAGTGGTGTATTGGGAGAGAGCAATCCGCAATAGAGCAATCCGCAATAGAGCAATCAGCCCTAGAGCAATCAGCACTAGAACAAAGAGATGAAGAACCATCTCAACAATATTGCGCAGGGGGTATCGTGGCGGATGAGATGGGTCTAGGTAAAACCATCATGATGATTGCGACAATTGTGTGTAATTTCAAAATGCCAACTCTCATTGTTTTGCCCAATGTATTGTTGGAGCAATGGAAAGAGCAGATATATAAAACAACCGGTCATAAAGCCATTGTGTATCACGGTCAAGTGAAAAAAGTTCTAACAGCAAAGCAACTGCAATATATACCCATTATATTAACAACGTACGGAACCGTACTAGCAGATGCTCGTAAAGACAAAAAACTTCAGCAAGTCAAATGGGGTAGAATCATCTGCGACGAGGCACATCATCTGAGAAATCGCCGCACCAAAGTAGCCAAAGTGGTTGGCAGTCTTCAGACCAAGATTATGTGGTTAATTACAGGGACACCTATTCAAAATCACATCAACGATTTGTTCTCGCTCTTTGACATCCTCAAGATATCAAACAAGGTATATACCGATGTGGAAAAGCTCAAGAATATAATCAGCACCATTGTTCTAAAACGTACGAAAAAGAAAGTGGGTATTCAGTTACCACAGCTCAATATACATCGCATCAAGTCAAATTGGACTAATTCGAAAGAACAGGCATTGGCCGAAGATATTCACGACAAGCTACGTTTTAGTTTGCTCAAGCAAAAGCCGATAGAAAACCATTTGCGTCTATCGACCATGTTGTGTGCGCGAATGCTATGTGTGTATCCAAAGATGGCAACAAACTATCTTCACAAGTTGAAATCGATGGGTTACCTAGGCAATGAGAATTTCGAGGGTCTAAGCCAATCCAGCAAGATGGATAGTGTAATCAACAAGATTATCGAGCGCAAGGCAAATGGAAATCGTAAAATAATCTTTACAAATTTCAAAGCAGAAATAGACCATATTAAAACGACACTGATCTCCAATGGATTGACCGTGGAATCGATTGATGGGCGTGTAGCGAGTAAGAAGAAGCGTCAAGAAATCCTGTCAAGTGAAATCGATGTACTGATTCTTCAAATCAAAACAGGCAATGAAGGATTGAATCTACAACAATACAACGAGGTCTATTTCGTGACACCGGATTGGAATCCGAAGATCGAAGAACAGGCTATAGCAAGATGTCATCGTCTAGGTCAAACCAAAGAAGTTCATGTATTTCGCTTCGTGATGGACAACTTTGATTTAGAAAACAAGACGTTGAATATCGAAATGTATTCGGAATCTATACAAACGAAAAAGAGAGAAATAGGAGAAAGTGTATTATGTGAATAAATCAGCAAAACAAAATTCCCCCCAGCCGTCAGCAGACACGGCAGACAAATAAAAACAAACAAAGTTCCCACCCCCACCACCCCACACAACACAAGCCGTCAGCAAAACAAAAACGTAGTTCAGCCGTCGGCAGACAAGCCGTCGGCAAACAACGAAGTTCCGCCGTCGGCAGACAATATAAACAAATAAAATACTTAAAAAGAAAACATAGTGAATATATAATAGAGAGATATACCATCTTTTCTATTGACCCACCCATTTATCTCGGTTTAGCTCAGGGGTAGAGCATTTGACTGTAGTGGTTTATAATAAAATCTGTCGTTATCGAAATGTCGCCGGTTCAAATCCGGCAACCGAGAAGAATCCATATAGATTAATAATATTAAAGAGGTTTAATATTATTTTTTACATAAATATGCCTACAAGAAAATCAACAATCAACAATCCCAATCGCTTAATTTTGCGTCAGAATCGTCAGAATCATAATTAGATTTACAAGCACCACCATCAAGTAAATCATGTTTGCTACCACCTAGACCTCCTAGACGCCATGAACCAAATACAGATTTCATACGCGATGCTTCTTCAAGTGTCGTAAATTTTTGTTCCAATATATCAGAGTCAATACCATTGGTACCAGAAGCATCACGACTCTTCAATATTTCATACAAGACGCTATCTGTATCAATACCATCCTTGATGTATTTTTGTTTGCATCGTTTGAGATATTTTATAGAATGTAATTCATCGACATTCCATAGTATTCCGGAAAAGCAACAGCAGCAAAAATGAAAGAAGACATACAATATGTTGGTAATCGCAGTTAATAGAAAGATACGAATACGAAATTTTATTTTGTTTTCAGCGTTTAATATTTCTTGTTTGAACATATTATCGACATCTTTGAATGCTGTGCCTAAATTAATGAGCTTTGAATTCACCGTACGTTTCAGACCTTTGAAATATCGCCGTTTTTTGCGAAGTTTCTGTAATATATTGTTTATGTTTTCTATATTAATAGCATGGTCGTATAGTCCATCATCTGATGTAGCTTTTTTCAATTCGATTTGGTGGTACTTTTCAATAGAAAAGTTAATGCATCGATTTAAATAATTCAAGTTGTTTTTAATATCGAGCAACTGATTGGCAAGATACATTTTGTATTCTTCAATCGTTTTAATCCATGTAAAAACATTGGTGTTATAGACAGTTGGAAAACGATAACGAATATCTCTCGGAATAACAAATTGGTTCGTCTCTTTGATGTCTTTGATTTTATTTTTAATATTTTCCATTTCGTCGCGTATCTTAACAATAATTTCAGTATGATTCGTCACTTCTTCATCAGCAAAGCAATAATCGTATTCGGAATTCATGTTTTTCAGTTCAGTTCGCAATCGTCCGGTAATTTCTTCTTTTTTATTCTTCACTTCAAATAATAAATCACGTTTAACATCTTCTTCGACAACATGTCTGCTAGGTAATTCAACCTGTATATTTTGTTTATTCTGTTCATTCTGTTTATTCTGTTCCAATTCCACCTGAATAAGTTGTTTAATTTCGTTTATTTTTTTACTTACCAATATACTCATATTGTCACTTCGTATCTTCTTATCGTAATCTTCTTCCAGTTCCTCAAATAAATTGCGCTGTTTTTCGCGAATCATGGTCAAGTTTTTCGCAATATTCTGTTTTTTTCGATTAGAAATAGTATGTGTATTGAATGATGATGTACTGAACAAGAGTGTATTACCAGATAAAAATTCAGTTTGACTCTGTAATTTGTCATATTGATGAGATGATATTTTATGAGCTTCGGAAGCTGCGTCGAGTTTTAAATAATTGATAATAGATAACAAGAGAGAACTAAAGGCAGTTAAGCCTGAAATCAATACTGAATAATCATACATGTCTGTTCCACTTAAAACAGAACAAGTAGATGTAATAATGATGGTGGGAATCATCAATAAACTTAACCAAGACGATGTATAGTGACTGGCTTCCATATACAGAATTTTCTGACAACTTAAATAAGACGCGATAATGTCCAAATGATTCGATAAAATAGTGACAATGTCTTTTTCAAAATGGTCATCAATGATGCTCATAATTTTGTCCATTTTCATTTTTTTATAACTAAGTGTGGGAAATAGATATTTGAGTTTTAGTTTGTTTTTACTATTGATATTGTTACTGTCATTGTCATTGTCATGTGTAAAATAATTTTCAGAAAGTCGTAAATCATATTCGTTTAATTGAACACTACCGACTTCGCTTCGATTATCTAGTGCTATATTATTCGATTCATGCAACATAACGCGTGTTCCAAGTTTAACTTCTATATTGTTATTACTATTATTGTCGTTGATATTATTATTATGATTACTGCTGCTACTGCTATTAGAGTCTTGAATATCATTGTGATCATTACCATCCCCAATATCAATATCAATATCTATATCAATATCTATATCTGAATCTGAATCAGAGTAATTTACATTAGACGTTCTACGTTTTGTTTTTGGTGTGGATATCATAATAGAAAAATCATTCAGACCATTTTCAATATCACGATTATTATGATTCATGATAATATATATATCATATTTTTAATTATAAGAAATCTAAAATAAACGATAAATTTATTTTAGATTATATTGGGTATTTTACTTATGCGCTAAGAGCTCTGTCTAAAGGACTACCAGTCATATTTGAGTTACCCATATACTTGGAAGTTCCACCTTTCATTCTTCTCTTTGTGTTTTTATTCTTGCGGCAAAAAGATCTCTTCATACCACTAGAGTATTTACAACCGGAAGTTCTGCGACAAGTAGCACGACCTTTGCCACGGCAAGGTGATTTTCTTAGACGACGAACATATGAATGTCTTCTAGAAAGACTTCTTCTACGCATAGTTCTTGTTTTAACCATTATAAAATAGAGAGAGAAATAAATTGGTCTGTCTGCCGACGGCTAAACTTTGTTGTTGTCTGCCGACGGCTGGGGAACTTTGTCGTTGTCTGCCGACGGCTTGGGGGGAACTTTGTTGTTGTCTGCCGACGGCTTGGGGGGAACTTCGTTTTTGTATTTGTTGTTTTTGTTATTTTTGTTATTTTTGTTGTCTGCCGACGGATTGCTTGCTAAACTTTATTGTTTTATTTAACGGCCAGTGGAACCAAATCCACCATCTCCGCGTTCTGTCAAGCCCAATTCTTCCTTAGTATCCACCATGACAACTTTAAAGGGTTCGAGTGAAGGGTGACAAATTTGAAAGTGGCGGTCTAGGGCATACATATCAAACGTATCACGTTGATGGTCAATTATATCAACAAACGCTGTAATTTCGCCACGATATCCGCGATCAATAATGCCGACTGAATTAGATAAGCGAAGTGGTGTTTTTACGATACTTGAACGTGGGTATAAATAATAGGCTTGAGGAGTTTTTTTGGTATCGTTAGAGATATACATGGAGCAATGAACGCCTAAAGGAATTTTATTGCTACATGTTTTTGTAATTTGAAAATTTTTAGGAAGTCCTAAATCAAATCCGGAATCAGCATACTCGCTGTTATAAAGTGCATGGTTGTGTTCTTGTATGCGGTCTCTATAAAACGCTCTGAGTGTTTCAGATTCACGTGGAACAAAGATATACATGGTTACTTCTGTAGAAAGATACATGATTATTATAATGGATAGGATAAATAATTCGCTTTAAATAATTTCAATTTTATTAGTAACTGTTTCATAAAAATACAACATAACATACAATAGTTAAAAATCATAAAAATCATAAAAATGACGAGGATATAGGTGTTAAGTAAATGAAACGGATGTATTAAGACATGATAGTATATACATGTCCCATTTTACATCAAATCAAACAAACATAGTAAATGTCGTAATTATTTATGTATTGGGTGTAACTTCATCTGTGTTTGGATTAGGATAATTGGAGCTTCTTTGAACAAGTGTTGTAAAATCGGCAGGCTCGACAGTATATCCAGGAATCCAATCACTAGGTAAGATACCATCATTAGCAGCATCTTCCCATCTTAAATAATTGGTCTGACACCCTAGACCAATTGTCGAATTGGTCTTGGTACCAGTTTGTCTAGTCCTATTACTACTATGATTTAATTTCATAGGGAATGGTTGTTTGTTGGCCGGGGTTGGGAGACATTCTCTCTTATAGATGCCTCCTGTATGAATATATTGGCCTTGACTTATAGCAGGTTGATTAAAGTTCTTGGCATAAGGCATGCGAATATATTTCTTCGTTCCAATGTAATAGGAACAAGCATTTTTATTACCGGAACATGAATAGATCGGTGATCCACTTGGGTCATATACGGTTCCACATTTACCATTGTTCTGAACATTGGTGAATACAAATCCACCATATTTTTGTGTGAGATTACGAATATAACTGGCTTGGTCGCGTGTAGATGAATAATTGCTATCGTCTTCTTGTACCCAATAATTAGGATAAGTGCCTTTGGTCCATTTGTATTTTGTATCAATCATACCAGCAGTATTCAATGATGATTTTTTAATAATTTTATTGTCATTGGCACTACAACTACCTGAATTCAAAGGTTTATCATAATAAGCACCAGAACTGCCTCCATTTCCCATAGGATGAGTTCCTCTAAAAGGAGTGCGAGTAGTGTTGGAAATCATTCTAAACTGACCAACAGCACCAATATTTCTATAACCTCCATTTAATGAAAAACCATCGACACCACGTCCAGATATAGGAGCAATTCTTCTATTACTTCTTGATTTTTTTTTAAGAATAGCGATGGACATATAAATTAACATTAGAAATAAAAAGAACTAATAAACTTTCTATAAATTCCGATTAAAATAGAATTGGTTTTCTCTCTGTAGGTTCATATACCAAACAAGTCAAGAGAGTTTGATATATTTTTGTATGTTGATAATTTTGTAAAATAATAGAATGATTGGAAGGATTAGAAGCACTCTTACCACTCTCATCGCCATGTAAGCACGAGAGAATAACAATAGCTAAACTATAATATGCAGTTGTGTAATAAGTGGAAAATGGCATAAATATATTCGTTAGGAATTCTGGCGGTAAGAAGGGGTTTCTGACATCATAGAAATCAGTAATCACAATACGATTGTTTTTCTTGATGGAATATAATTTGTCACAATTACAAAAGAAAAAATGGGAAGTATCAATGACCATAATGTCATGAAAATCAATGAAAGAAATGGCAATATTGTTTTCAAATAAAAATTGTATCTGAGAATAGATGGAATATAATAATTTTGTAGCGAGTTGTATTGTAAATGATTTGTTGCCACTAGTTTGTCGGCTCTTAATAAAATCAGGAAGTGACACAATGGATTCTGAGCAATATAATTGGTCAAGTGGCAATTTATACGTGGGTTTGAGAGGAAACGACTCCATCATTATTGAAAAAAAAGGCTGTTGGCAAGACTTGGTAAAATTCTTAATTTGGTATATATAGTTTTCGGTTGAAATATGTAAAGATCCGAGTATCATGAGAGAATGGAGTATAAATGAGTATGAAATAAAATATTTAAATGAAAAAATAATATGAATATTAATTCATATTATTTCATAGTAAATATCAGCCATCGCCGTAATTACTTTCTTATAGGAGGATATTGTTTATCTCTTGTTAAAGAACACTTCCAAAACCATGGACCATCATATACGACTTTGAGAACAACACCTTGAATAAGTTTATTCTTGATACTATTCGTCTTTTCATCATCCTGCCAAAAGTCAAAATGAATAAATATCTTTTTGAATTGACCGTCTGAATGGTTTGGAATAGTATCTATTTTCTTTATAGTTCCTAATCCAAGTTTGCGTTGGAAGATATCAACAATAAAGGCACTTGATATGTGTTTGAAAACACGCGGAATACAAATAGAAGGGTAATGGACATGGTCACTGCGACTATTAACTGGAACATCGATTAAATTGTTTGACATAAAGATACCATACTAATTATCTATTATTATGAATCAATTTTTGTATATACAAACTCCAATATATACTGTATGTACAAACTATACAGTATATATACTTTTTTATGATTTTTATGATTTTTATGATTTTTATGCTATTTCCTGTAAAATATATATAATATTTTTTATTAGATATAAAAGTCGATACGATGAGGGACGATTAGCTGTTAGGAAACTGGAAGGAATAGATAAATTAATATAAATTAATATAAATGTTTATAGTCCATTCATATTATCATACATACATCTATTTAAATAGGTTTATTTAAAAACTAATTATGAATATAATGAATCGATTTAAGAATAATCAGCATTATAATAGTATATACATATAGTAATCTATAGAAGCAATTATTAGCATGGGACGTTTTGATAGTTTAAAGGGAAATTCAATTTCAACAAATGATAATGGATCAGGTAGTAGCCGACGACATAATAGGAGAAACAACGATGATTCGACCAGGTCAGATAATATATCCTATAATAGACCGGCTACACGCCTTGGTCGAATAAATAGCATCAATATGAATAAGAATAAGGAAGAAGAGTTTCCTGAGTTAGTAAAGACCGATAAAAAAGATACTGAAAATATACTAACAGAATCGTCGTGGCAGAACGCGATGAAACAACGTCAAGAAGAAGAAGAACGTATTAAAGAGGGAACGATTAACCAAAATGATCCCAAATATTGGCGAGGTGCAACATGGATAGGTCCTATGTTGATTCGTCAAAAAAATTATCCGGAGAGTTGGTATAAGTATATGGAAGCAGCTTCAAGTGGATATGCCTCTAGTTACATGTGTCCGTTTCGCGAAACAGAGTATAGTAGAGATGGAGCAACATGGTATCCAAGTTGGAATGAAACCTTTTCAGATTCCCAGTTATTAGGAATAGAATATGAAGAAGAGGAGGAGTATAAGATGGAACAAGATAGAATATTAGAAGAGTATGGGCAAATATTGAGAAACGAATCTGATAACTATTATGAAGAAACCGGTGAATTGGATGGATACGCGATTGCTTACATGGAGCGTATAGCATATGAAAAATACGCAGAACAATTTGATATAGAAGCCGAGGCGGAACATTTGGAGGATGCTATGGACAGTGATGATTATTTAGAGGATGACAATTAGTTTGATTCATTGTGGAAAAATATGCGATTTTATTAATGGTATCGGAAGAAGATATGATGGATACAGATATGATGGATACATCTTGGATAGAAGAATATGAAAACGAAGATAATTCATACGAAATGTTTTATCCAAACGCATTATCCAATATAAAGGTGAATGTTTTATATATAAATAAAAGAAATGAATTAGAAAAAGTACATGAAAAAATGATATACTTATCTATACCAAATTTGTTAAAAAAGGAAGAATTGATACGGCTTATAAAAGATCATGATATAATGGATACAATAAAATACAAATTAGTCAGTCTTCTCGTTTATAACGTAGATATACAACACCATGAATTGAAAAATTATTTATATGGTCCTGAAAAATATGATTTCATAACTAGTTTGCGAAATATTGAAGATTATGAATTGAAACCATCCTTGAAGTATCTTGAAAAAGTAAATAATATTTATATTGTTTTTAGCCAAGAAGAAGACAAAAAAAAAGAGACTGATAATACAATAAAAAAAATACGTACAGATAGCAATGGTAATATCACCGACAGTAGCAACAACAATAGTAGTAGCAGTAGCAACAACAATAGTAGCAGTGCAAAGCACAAAAACACCAAGCGTGTGAAATTCAATTTGGGACATAAAAAGACAAAACGTCGAAAACATTAAAGCGTTTGATTATCTAGTATTTATGCGAGATAATTATGTAAATATATTTAAAGATTCCGTCTAATGGTAGTATATACACACAATGTTCTCGTCAGTAGAAATGACAGCAGACCAACAAAATAGTATTCAATATGGTCAAAATAATCATATTGAATATGCGTGGAGTAATATTCAACAAGAAAACATTTTACAATTAAGCTTTCAAATGGTTAGAATCAATGATCCAGAGCAAAGACAAATATTGGCACATAGATTTGTCAGCTGTTTTACAAATGGTTCTATAGATGATAGAAAAACTATGATAAAATTATTAGCACATACTCGTGATATAGAGTGTGGAAAAGGAGAATACGCAATCAGTTTTGCGATTATCAAAGAATTAATGAAACATGATTGTTATAGGAAGCTAGCCATGGACGTGATGTGTGAGTTTGTAGGATTTGATAATAGAAATGATGTTCCCCTTCAGCCGTCGGCAGACACGGCCAACAAGTCATATGGTAGTTGGAAAGATATGAAATATTTGTTTAATGAATTACAAGAATGTCCGATTGAATTGGTAAATGTAATAAATGCGCAAATAACAGACGACCTAGATAACATGAATAAAGGGAAACCGTGCTCTTTAGTAGCCAAATGGGTACCACGTGAAAAGAGTAAAAAGTTCGGATGGATTCATCAATATTTGGCCAAGTCATATTTTGAGCAATTTGGCAACAGTACAAATGGTTGGACGAAACGTGCGATAGACAAGGCGCAAACCTGTTATAGGAAACTACTCAGTTCCTTAAATAAATACATTGATACGGTTCAAATCAAGCAATGTGGTCATATGTGGAAGTCTATTGAGTTTGACAAGGTAACCAGTATTACCATGATGAAACAACGGTTATCCTTTTTAAATGATAGAGACGAGAGTAATTCAGATAGAGTAATTTGTCGTCAAAAAATGTTACAGTATATAGAAGAAGTGAAAGCAGGAGAAAAAGAGATAAAAGGGAAAAATACAAGTATGAGCGATTTCGTCAAAGCAGCACTCAATATACAACACAGTGAAAATGAGGAACAGGAACGATTTATTATAAACGAGGCTTGGAAAAACAACAGTAGCAATACCAAATCACTTGAAAATGTGATTGCTATGGTAGATACGTCTAGTTCGATGGATAATGATAATAGCAATCCACTATTTACTGCAATGGGTCTAGGAATTCGCATAGCAGAAAAATCCAAATTGGGCAAGAGAATCATGACATTTAATTCCAACCCTTCGTGGATTAATATGGAGGAATGTACGGATTTTGTAGATGAAGTAAAGTTAGTGAGGGACGCGGATTGGGGGAAGAATACGGATTTTCATAAAGCAATGAACTTGATTTTAGATCAGATAAAAACAAACAAGATTCCAGCGGAAGATGTGGAAGATTTAGTATTGGTTGTATTTTCCGATATGCAATTTGATGCTGAGGAGATAATAAGAGGACCAGTTAGCGGACCAGTTAGCGGACCAGTTAGCGGACCAGTTAGCGGACCAATCAAATCAATTGAAACAATTATACCTATAATATCACAAAAGTTTCATGATGTAGGTATAGAAGTATGTGGAAAGGGATATAAAATGCCTCATATCTTATTTTGGAACTTGCAAAGTACAAATGGATTTCCTGAATTGTCTTATCAAAATAATGTAACCATGCTTTCAGGGTATAGTCCGGCATTATTTAATTCGTTTATACAAAACCGTACAAGCAGTACAAGCAGTACAAGCAGTACAAGCAGTACAAGCAGTACAAGTGGTCTAAAAGACATTTCGCCTTGGAGAATTCTAACCAATATGTTAAATAATAGACGTTATAATCATCTAGAATATTTAATTAGTGAATAAAAAATTTATATTTATTTTTATTTTTGTATGTTTATGTAAAAATGAATATGTTTATTTTTATGAAATGCTTACTTAAATATCATCTACATCTATTTCGTCGCCATCATCCATAATAACCGACTTTTTTTCAACAACATTCTTTTTATTGTTTTTTGTTATAGTAATGCCCTTATTAGCTTCATCAGTTGCGTCATCATCTGAATTGGTATTAGAATCATCTGTAGTCGCCTCATCTGTATTCGCATAAACTGTTTTCAACAATTCACTATATTTATCAGTTTCGCCATTACCAAACACTAAATCGTCGTCTTCTTCATCAATTGTCTCCTTCTTCTTATTATCAAAGTCGCTTCGAAGTTGTGCAAATATGGGATTACCTGAATTCTTCAACTTTTGCTTTTCAATGTCTGAATATACTTCCAGTAAATCGTGCTTAGGCTTAGGACAAGATTCAAAATCTCGCTCACCGATTAAAACCCATGTTCCGAGACAGACACTATTATCGCGCTTACTTCTGCCTCGGAATTTATTTCGCATAATACACAACCGTTCCTTACCATCAGGGTCATTCGCACTAAACATTCCATTACCGAATAACTTTGTAACTACCGCATATATTTCGCCTTCTTCTTCAGCTAATCGTACTTTTTTATTCGTAGAAGAGCTCGTAACGAATTTACGACCCATCTTCTTGGAATTCTTTCCGCCATTTTGATTCTTGACCATCTTGTCTAATTAGTTATATGAAAAAATAGAGTCTTATTATTTATCTTCAATTTTTTTATTTTTTATTAAACTATATCATTAAACATTAAACATTAAACATTAAATAATAGTTGATTTATTTAATATTTGAAACGAAAATCCTCTGTGAATTCGTAAATAGGTTTTTGGTTTGATGTAAATATGGAATTGTACCAAGTTTTCCAATTATTTTCAGGCATATGAACTATGCGTTTGTTCTCAGTTTCATATGTTTGTTCATCCGGTTCATAACCAAATTCTGAATAAAACTCTTCTAGTTCATCATCATCGTGAAATACAATCTTCTTCTCATCTGAATCAACTGTAATATTATATTTGTGAAACCGTTTGTTCCAAAGAGGACATAAATAAGCATAGAATTCCCATCGACGACGGTAACATTCGTTGATATTTTCAACGTTTTCTCTCAATAAATGAAATGATGAACATATAGGTTCGATAGAATAGACTCTCTTGTGTTCCAATGTTTTGTGTATTTGTAGATTATTGTATTTATTTAACGGAATAGGATCATCGTGAATCTTCATAACTTCTTTGTATTCCATGTCACTACAAGCAATATAAATTTTCTTTTTGCTAGATAAATAATCACGATTGAATATCAGTAAGCAAATAATAGCCCATAGTTTGTGAATCGCGTTTTTATATTGGTCTTGGTCTGCCGTGTCTGCCGACGGCGGAACTTCGTTGTCTGCCGACGGCTGAAGGGGAACTTCGTTGTTTTGGTCTTGGTTTTGGTCTTGGTCTTGGTCTTGGTCTGCCGACAGCTGAGAAAATTCATTTTGAAAAGACATTGTTTGTTCATCTGACAACTGAAAGTAGATTTGTATAGCTTTGAAAATATCGGTATCAACAATATCAGGTAAAGAAGAAACTGCAAATTGATATAACTTTTTATCAATAAATCGAAATAGTCCGTGATATTTAACAGGTAACGCCATTAACCAATTCGGTTTTTTTCCTTTGAATATATGAGTAATATCTTTGATACAATTATTATATTGTCTAGTCATAAATACTTCAGACGACGGCTTCATTTTAAACAAGTTTTTTACAATCGTTAATATGCTCTTTAAATCACCATTTAGTGATTTTTTATGTATAAATTGTTGAAAATGAGGATTGATTATATAATAGAAATCGTAATATGCGAACCATAGTAAATCCCAACTTTGTTCTACAAATCCGGATAAATAGAGTTCGGATATCCAAAAGTTGCATTCATCCAATGACTGGTTTTTGAGAAGAGATGTTATGAACATTAATCCAACCTCATCAAATAAATAAAGATATCGCGTTAAAATAACTTTAGACATAATTAACAAATTGGGGGTATAATACGTTTTACAATACGTTGATTAATAGAATAATGTATGTTACCGTATTTACTAAAATTCAATTTTTTATTATATAGACTAAATATATATTATGGCAAACGCTTGGAGAGAACACGTTAAGAAGACAATGACTGAGATGAAAGCCAAGGGAGGTAAGGTTATGTTGAAGGATGTTTTAAAGGCTGCTGCCAAGACTTACAAAAAGTCTGGCAAGTCTTCTGCTAGTGCTGGAAAGACACGCAAGAGAAAGACTGCCAAGAGAGGAAAGAAAGGAGGAAGAAAGGGTAAATCCGGTAAAAAACGTTAAATCATTAAATCGATAACAAATCCATTAATTAATAAATTACTTAATTCTGTAATTTATTAGTTGTAATAACAAACTGATCATGTTGAAAATAAAGAGCTATGAATGATAGAAACAATATTACCACTTCTATCTTTACTAGAAGAATGAATATAAGAATAAAACAAATCATACAGAGAGAAATGATGTAATAAATCCGAATAATTCACAATAAAAAAGTAACATAGTGAATAATAACTCCAGGTATATTTGAATTGTAATAAATATTGGATTATTTGGTCGGAATGATATTGATGAAAATAGTCCATATTCTCTTTGATTGTATTTATTTCTATATTCTCTCTACTGGTTGAAAATAATTCTATTATAGAATTGGTATCTTCGGTAGTCCAACAAGTAGTTGGATGATGAACTAAATAGACTAGTAGAAATTGGTCAAATGATATATATTGATTTTGTAAGAGAGATTCAGGGAAATACAATTTGAAAGTAGAAGATTGAATAATAGGAAAATAAAAGGATTGAGAGAAATCATACAATAAAGGAAGACCTCCGCTAACGCTAACGCCAACACCACCACCTCTATCAGAGGAAACAAATGGACATTCGTTCAAAGTAAATGATATTTTGTTCGCATGAAGAACTGAGCAAGAATAAAAAACATGATAAATACACTTTACAAAATCGGATTTCTTAAATAGCATGGATGGATTATGTTTATTTCTCTCATAATCGCAAGAATATTCCTGTTCTTCCTTTTGGAAATAGACAAGTTTATGTTTAATCTCTCTCTGTATCAAATTAGATTTAGATATGGGTAATATTTTATAATGTTCGTCTAAATTTCTAAAACGACTTATGGGTAAAAAATGAAGATAGTAAAAGGGAATTTTCTTAATACGATTTGAAATGGAAATATAATTACCGAGAGAAAAAGAGTTCTCTAAAAACAATGTCATAATTACTATATTATTATGTAATGCGAATGAATAATATTCATTTTTCCTCATTTTATTCATTTATTATTTTCCTTATTTATTCATTATTATCATTATCATTATCATTATCATTATCATCGCGTCGAGCTACTTGGTTTTGCTTAAATAGATAATAACGATTCTTATAAGTTTTTTTCATTTTTGACAAGATATCATCTTTTGCCATTCCGTCATGATTTTCTTCTCCAATTCTCTCAACTTCACTACAAATTGTCTCTTTGTATTCAATACAAAACTGTTCGTAAGCTGTAGCAGGTTTAAAATGTGGCATATGATAATTAATAGCGATATGCTCATCCATAGCTGTAAGGATTTCGTGCTCTAAAGAGATATACTTACGTCGTGTTTTTGTGGCATGTTCAGTCTTGTTGCGAAAATAATATCGACCGCTTTTATACATTTTGCTATAAATATCACCATCATAACCTAAACTCTTTAGTCTTCTATTTTCACCATCAATCAATTCATCATTATTAGTGACCCATCGTGTCCATTCTTCCTTGTACATATGTCTATCATCGTATTGATGGAGTTTCGCAAAGGGAATTAATTGACTTGTAAATTCATCCGAAAACTTGAATCGGAAAATAACAGGTTCGTTGTTCATTGTTGTCGTCATGATATAGCTAGCTAGGAATTAAAGTATTAAAATACCTGTATAAGTATTGATATTAAAAATAGGAATAAAATACATTGCTTCAATTTTTTTGCTAATACTAATTTAATAGTAGTATAGATAGATGCGACTTTATTCCTTAGAAAGTATTCCCTATTATAATTCAATTCAACAAGAATATACAAATATAATAACCGTCAATAAGTCACCGGAAGGTCCATTGAAACAATTTACAAAAACGGTACGCTCAAATAAATTATCTCCATTTGAAACCCATAACAACATTTGTCCCAAACCTAGTTGTATAATAGGAATTACAAACATAAACAATCCATGCGAATTAATGTGTATTGATGACCTACCGAATTTGTTTGAATTTTTGATAAACAATGGTTATACTATTGATAATTCCGTGACAAAAATATTACAGAAAAGCAATATGAAAATGAATGGAAATTTAATATGTATGATACAATATTAACGATACGAATAGTAACAAAACGAATAGTAACAGTAACAAAACGAATAGTAAGAATTTTACATAAATTAAAATATAAAATTGAATTTATTAAACATAGTAGAATGAATTCAATTATAACAACAATGGACAATAAAGTGAAAACAGAGGACAATAAAGGCAAAAT
>Ga0209192_10001375_pt1 | contig 19480 bp, 24 predicted proteins | sample ArcticOcean_MG_C_11_FD_187433 | JGI IMG/M metagenome (GOLD analysis project Ga0209192, IMG submission 187433) | Marine microbial communities from western Arctic Ocean - ArcticOcean_MG_CB2_154 (SPAdes) (version 2) | ecosystem: Environmental > Aquatic > Marine > Oceanic | place: Arctic Ocean... | reverse complement strand
ATAAAATAATAAATAAATGTTTAAGGAATTTATATTCAAATGGTATCCAGTAATTCTAGCATTCATATGCTTATTGTATTCAGTGGGACTAAGTATTCTAGGAAAATCTGATGAGGCGCTATATAGCGCTCACTGGCCAGGCACCATTTTATTATTTGCTTTAACCATTAGACAAAGACGACGGTAATGGGGTTAGGGATGTTTATTATAGGGTTTGTGATTTTTCTATTTTATGTTTACTTTTTAATCTGGAATATTTTTTACAGTAACAAAAAACAAAGAGAAGAAAATAACTACACTGCTAAACCAGATGAACTAGACTCTGACGGAATGGGTGATTTTACCCGATTTCCAGACAAGTAAAAACTTCCTCGCTTTCTCACACCAATTTTAATTCTTATAGTTAGATTATAAGCGTTATAAATTTTAGATGCAGTTTCATAACTGACAAATATCCCCCTCTGCATTCAGCTATTCTTAATCCACGTAAATAAGTCAAACTTACATTACTTATATTTGAATTATAAATCTATTTAATTATGAGGAAGTTATTTTTATTTTTTATTATTTCTGCTTTATTTATTGGCAGTAGTTCAGCACAGGAGCAAACTCATGTAGTGTCAAAGAATTCTTTTGTAGAAGCTAATTTTGGCGTTGCTTTTTTAGAGGGAGAGGGCTTCCCCTTCCCTGGAGCATCAGTCCTCTGGGGTCAAACTTACATAAGTAAAAGTAATCTAATTTTTGAGTACGAAGCTGGTTTCGCATTTCCAACTCTTGTAACGGCCAAGTTAGGAGTGGGTAAGAAATTCAATAATACTAAAGTTATTGTAGGAATAAGACCCTGGCCATTTAACATTTATGGACAATCTAGTTTTGGTGAAAAGGAAATCGGATATTGGATAACTTCCATTGAATATAATCCAAATAATTCCACAGATCGTCTTTCAAAAGCAATTTTAAATTTTGGTTACAGATGGAATTTATAGTTTAATTAAAATAAGTAGGTTTTGAAAACAATTTAATTATGAAAAAACTAATTCTATTATTATTTTTTATTCCCCTTGGGTCTTTTGGGCAAGAAAAAATTGAAAATAAATTAAATTTTAACCCTGATTCCTGTATAATTAAAGCAAAAGCTTCTTGTGGTATATGCATGTTTGATATGCCAGGTGAGCAATGTGAATTAGCTATTCAGTATAACAATTCCAACTACTATGTGAAAGGAGCTAAAATTGATGATTATGGGGACGCTCATTCTGATGATGGTTTTTGTAATGCCATCTTAGATGTAACTATTCAAGGAGAAATTAATAATAATAAATTTCTCTTGACATTCTTTAAAGTTAATAACGAAATTAGTAACTAATTCATCCAGCAACAATCATAGCTTCCCTCTTAATTCAGCTATTCTTGAAATGCGTTTATACATTACATTTATATTTTTTATATTTGATGTTTAATAATAATTAATAGAAATGAAAAAACTAATTTACCTTTTTGCGATCTTAATTTCTTCAACAATTTATTCGCAATCCAAAGAAAGAATCAGCCTGCATATTTTTGACTTACCTAAAGGGATTTCCATTGAAGAATTTCAAAAAGATCTAGACAGAGCCAATGCTATTTACGAAAATAACGGATTTGGGGTTGATAAATACAAAGTATACCAAGTAAGTGCCTCGGATGAAGCTACAGAACATCGTTATATGTGGCTAAGCACGTGGGCTAATGACTCTGAATATAGCAAGGCACACTCTGAAGAAATTGATGATTTTTGGGAAAACTATTTCACTCCAAAATATGAAAAGATGTTAGACGAGCATATTTACAGACGATTTTTCTCTGTTAAGTAAAATTCCTGTTTTTGAAAAGAGAATCCTGTAAGCGTTTAAGGCTTTACACTTAGCTCTTTTCCGTATATTTGTTTTTAAACAACCCTATTATGAGCAGTAAATTTTTTGGAAATAAAACCGTTAAGCAAGCAGATACAAAAAAAGGTGCTAAATCGGATCTAAAAAGCAAGAACAGCAACAATAAAACCGCCGTACGAAAAACAGGACGCGGAAAATAGGCCTTTGAAAACATACATTAGCCTCAAACAAATCAATACGCTTGCAATTCCCGCAATCATTGCAGGTATTTCCGAGCCTATTCTTTCCCTTACCGATGCTGCTATTGTGGGTCATATGCCCATACATGCTACAGAATCATTGGCAGCCGTTGGGGTTGTAACCGCTTTTTTATCCATGCTTATTTGGGTATTGGGACAATCCCGAAGCGCCATCTCTTCAATTATATCACAATATGTAGGCGCCAATAAACTGGAGGAAGTCAAAAATTTACCAGCACAAGCCATTGCAATTATTTTGGGAATTAGCTTTGTTATTTGCTGCATTACTTATCCATTTAGCAACGCTATTTTTAAACTTTATAACGCTTCTGGACTGCTACTGGACTACAGCGTCTCTTATTACAAAATTCGTGTTATTGGTCTTCCATTCACCCTTTATACCTTTGCCGTTTTTGGCGTGTTTAGGGGACTTCAAAACACCTACTACCCAATGCTAATCGCTATTACTGGCGCCTTAGTAAATATAGTATTGGATATTGCACTTGTGTATGGCATCAAAGACGTGTTTTTGCCTCTCAATCTAAAAGGGGCCGCTATTGCTAGTGTGCTTTCACAGCTCTTAATGGCATTGCTCGCCACACACTTTATTTTAAAGAAAACAGAAATACCACTTCTTTTTTCAAGGCCTTTCAATAAAGAAATCCCTCAGTTTTTAAATATGATTGGACATCTAATCATTCGAACACTAGCCCTTAACACAGCCCTCTATTTTGCAACGCGTTATGCGACAGGCTATGGAAATGAGTACATCGCAGCCTATACCATATCCATCAATTTATGGTTTTTTGCAGCCTTTGCCGTTGACGGCTATGCCAGTGCCGGTAACATTCTTTCTGGAAAACTTTTTGGCGCAAAAAACTATTACTTACTTTTTCAGTTAAGCAATCGATTGATTAAATATGCGCTTGTTGTTGGCGTGGTTATGGGATGCATTGGCGCATTACTTTATAAGCCTATAGGAGCGATTTTTACAAACGACCCAATGGTGCTTGAAACATTTTATGAGGTGTTTTGGATTGTATTACTGATGCAGCCCTTTTGTGCATTGGCTTTTGTATTTGATGGAATTTTTAAAGGCCTTGGAAAAATGAAAGACTTGCGTAATGTGCTATTACTAGCGACCCTATTTGTGTTTCTGCCGGTGCTCTTTATATCCGATTACTATGGCTGGAAACTTCATGGTGTTTTTACTGCTTTTACTTTGTGGATGATCGCCAGAGGGATCCCGTTAGTAATAAAATTTAGAAAACAATTTTTACCGCTTGTTCAAAACCATTAACTTTGTCATATATTAATCACACAGAAAATACTCTAAATCGCTGATGGGCAACATTCGAATCACAAAACAATTTTCTTTTGAAACTGGACATGCTCTTTATGGATATGACGGCAAATGTAAAAATGTGCATGGACACAGTTACCGTTTAGATGTCACTGTTATTGGACAGCCTATTTCGGACTCTAACCACGTAAAATTTGGAATGGTGATTGATTTTACTGATTTAAAAAAAATAATTAAAGAGGAAATTGTCAATATTTTTGACCATGCAACGGTTTTTAATAAAAACACCCCGCATGTAGAGCTTGCAAAAGAACTCTCCGACCGTGGACATAATGTACTTTTAGTCGATTACCAGCCAACAAGTGAAATGATGGTCATTGATTTTGCAGAAAAAATAAAAATCAGATTGCCAAATACCATAAAATTACACGCCCTAAAACTGCAAGAAACAGCAACTAGCTTTGCAGAATGGTTTGCAAGTGATAACTAACAGTTTCATATGACTGCTTTAAAAATCCCTCAAGGGAAAAAAATATACTTTGCTTCCGATAACCATTTGGGAGCACCAACAGCAAAAGAGTCGATGCCTCGCGAGAAAAAATTCGTGAAATGGTTGGATTCTATTAAACACGATGCGGAAGCTATTTTTCTGTTAGGTGATTTGTTTGATTTTTGGTTTGAATACAAATACGTAGTCCCTAAGGGTTTTACACGTGTATTAGGAAAACTAGCAGAACTGACTGATCAAGGGATTAAAATCCACTTTTTTGTAGGAAACCATGATTTGTGGATGAATGGATATTTTGAAGAAGAATTGGGAATCACAGTACACCACAAGCCAAAAGATTTCACTTTTGATTCTACCTCTTTTTTTATTGGCCATGGAGACGGCCTAGGGCCCGAAGACAAAGGATTCAAGCGTCTTAAAAAAGTGTTTACAAATCCATTTTTTCAATGGCTATACAGATGGATTCATCCAGATATTGGAGTTCGTTTTGCACAATACCTTTCAGTTAAAAATAAATTAATTTCTGGAGATGAGGATGCCCGTTTCCAAGGGAACGACAAAGAATGGCTAGTACAGTACAGTCGTAAAAAACTAGAAGAAAAACACCGTGACTATTTTGTGTTTGGGCATCGTCACCTGCCACTTGATATTGAGCTAAATGAACGCTCTAAATACATCAACCTCGGCGATTGGATTGGGCATTACTCCTATGCTGTTTTTGATAATGAGACACTTTTCTTAAAAACGCTTTAAACTTTAGGTGTTTTTGCTGGTCAAATTTGAAAGAAACAGAATTCATGAAATCTTATCAAATATATTGGCTTTTAGCACTCTTAACTTTTATTGGATGTAGCAGCGATGACGCAAGAAGTAACTCTGATGGATCATCCACGAATAACCCCTCAAATCCAATAGAAAACACAAATACACCTAATATTTTATTAATCATTGCTGATGACATGGGGCTAGATGCCACTCCAGGGTACTCGGTTGGTACCAGCATGCCAAACATGCCAAACCTAGAAATGCTCATGAACTCTGGTATTCGTTTTAATAATGTATGGTCCAACCCGGTCTGTACACCAACCAGGGCAACTATTTTAACCGGAAAATATGGATTGCGAACTAACGTAATTACTGTTGGAGATGTGCTATCAACAAGTGAAACTTCAATCTTTGACTTAATGAATACAAATGCCCCTGATTACAGCCATGCGGTGGTTGGAAAATGGCATCTCTCAACAGACCCGACCCACCCAACCTCAATGGGAGCAGACTATTTTGCAGGGCTTTTAGCTGGGGGTGTTCAGTCCTATACCAATTGGAACCTTACTGAAAATGGGCAAACGAACAATACTACAGAATACAGTACTACAAAATTTACAGACTTAGCAATTGATTGGGTTGACATTCAAACAGATCCCTGGTTTTTGTGGCTCGCCTATAATGCGCCACACACACCTTTTCATTTACCACCTGTTGATTTACACAGTCAGGGCAACCTCCCAACAGACGAAGCAAGTATTGAGGCAACGCCTCTGCCGTATTACCAAGCGATGATTGAAGCAATGGACTCCGAAATTGGACGTCTTCTAGAAAGCATGTCCGAGGACGAGCGCGATAATACCGTAATTATTTTTGTCGGTGATAACGGCACGCCCAATCAAGTCGTTCAAACATACAACAGCAACCGTGCTAAAGGATCTATTTATCAGGGAGGTGTCAATGTGCCAATGGTTATTTCAGGAAAGAATGTTAGTCGGACTAATGAAACTGATTACACATTAATTAATACGACCGATTTATTTGCAACTATTGCTGATATTTCTGGGGCTAGTATTTCTAATCCCCGCGATAGTCATAGCTTTATAGATGCGCTAACTAGTAACAACTTTGAAGGCAGAGAATTTGTGTACACCGAAAAATACAACACACAATCTCAAGGGGCTGATTATACGATTAGAAATTCAACACATAAATACATTTATTTTAACAACGGCAATGAAGCATTATATAATCTAAGCGCGAACCCGTTTGAGTTCCCAAATTTATTAAACGCCAATCAACTACCCTTAAGTGCTTCAGATAGTTTTGAAAAAGCAAGCTTAATAAACGAGCTCTCCATTATTAGACAAGATTAAGTTGCGCAGGAGACCTTTACATTGTGGGTTATACCCTAAAGTAATCAGAGAGCTTATGTTAGGAGTGTTGGTAAAATTTGTAAATTGTTCCAAATTAACTAATGGACCCATACAGCTTATCACAATTTGAGCCAATAGCCTTGAAGGAAATGAATTCAGTCTCGTTACTAAAACGGATCGACACTAAGTTTCTGACAACGGAAACTAAATTGTTAGAGGTTTTACCTTATCTACAAAATGACTACCGAATTTTGGAGATCGATGAAAATCGGCTGATGAACTACGCTACGCTTTATTTTGACACAGATGATTTGAGGTCGTACATGGAGCACCACAATGGCAAGGCCAAACGGCAAAAAATAAGAATACGAAAATATATTGATTCCGATCTTTGTTTTTTAGAGATTAAGGAAAAACAGAATTCAGGGATGACCAATAAAACTCGTTGTACAATTGCCGACCTTGAAACCACCTTGTCTACAAAATCAAAAGAATTTATTAAAAAAACAACGAAGAAAGACTTAGTTTTGAAGCCTGTTTTATATAATTATTTTCAGCGTTTCACACTAGTGAATACGCAACGATCAGAACGGGTTACTATAGATAGTTGTTTGAACTATAAAACAGATGACATTACAAAAGCACTACAAAACATAGTGGTTATTGAAGTGAAACAAGAGAAACAAAACGTGCAAACTCCTATATATAAAGCCTTAAAAGCAAATAAAATACGAACCAGCAGTTTTAGTAAATATTGTATCGGCGTTGCCAATTTATTTAAGGACACCAAAGCAAACCGATTTAAAGAATTGAATTTAAAAATTAACCAATTAACCAATTAACATGGAGATACTAGGCATACCCTTATTTGATGACGATTTTTATAAAATGATCATTCGATTTTCATTAAATTTATTTTTCCTGACAGCCGTTGTGAAATTTATCTACTACAAAAGAAGTCAAAAAAAGGAATACCTTTTTACTTTTTATCTGATAGGGATTGTTGTTTTCTTTTTGTGTTTTACTTTAAAAAAGTATGAGCTCGATCTTGGGATGGCGCTTGGACTGTTTGCAATATTTGGAATTTTACGCTACCGTACACTACCACTTGAAGTTAGAGAAATGACCTATTTGTTTGTAGTGATAGGGATCGCTGTAATGAACGGACTTTCAAACAAAAAAATGAGTTACGCAGAAATTATTGCTGCCAATTCAATCATCGTCCTAGCCTTGTATGTTCTTGAGCGTTACTGGGCTAAAACGGAAGTGTTTTCTAAAGAAGTCCTTTACGAAACGATTGAAAACATTCGCCCTGAAAATCATGATAAACTCAAAGAAGATCTAGAAAAAAGACTCGGAGTGACCGTTACTAATTTTGAAATTGGAAATGTGAATTTTTTAAGAGATGTTGCTAAAATTACCGTTCACTATAAATATTAATTTTTTACTATGAATTTATTTACCACTAAGGCGAGTCTAGTGTTTGTCGCCTTCTTTATTCTACTTTCAACAAAACAGTTAAGTGCACAAGAATCAAATGACTTAGAAGGCTGGAGTGCTTTACAAATAGATATTAAAGTTACCAAAAAACTATCTTTTTCAGTGGCCGAACATCTTCGATATAAAAAGGACATATCTACACTAAGTAACTATTTTACACAACTTGAAACCAGTTATGAAATCTTCCAAGACTTTCAAATTGGAGCTGGCGTTCGCTTTATTAAAAAAAATGATGACATCGGAAACAGGCAAGGGATTGAGTCGCACTTCAGGTACCAGCTTGATGCACTCTACCAACATGAGGTGAAACAACTAAACCTATCATACCGACTAAGGTATCAAAATAAAAATGAGCTAGGCTTTTCTGAGGAAGAAGGAGATATCCCCAAGGAGCAACTTCGTTTTATGCTGGCCATTGGCTACAAATTAAGACCGATTAGAGTGGTTTTTAAATTAAAAGGGGAGCTATTTAGTACAATCTCAGATGGTGCTGAACCTGAAAAGATCGATCGAAATAGATTTACATTATTAGCTTCACGCAAGTTTAAAAAGATTGGGAAATTCTCACTTTTTTATAGAATCCAAGAAGATATTAATACAATCGAAGAAAACGTTAATAAGTCAATAATCGGACTCAAGTACTCTTACAGTTTAGATTTGAGGAGAAGCTTATAACGACTGATAGACCTTATTAAAAAAGCGCTCGTTGGAGCGCTTTTTTAATGAAGAAAATTATTTATTCTTGTCGCGAACCCATTGCTCGACATACTGAATTTTTCCGTCCAAATTAAAATAGAATTGCTCAACCATCTCTTTCTCCCAGATTGTGCCGTCTTTGGATACTCTTTTTTCTGTAGCAGTTACTAAAACTCCTGACTCAGGATCTGTGTTTTCAATCTTCAAAGGAACTATTCCGTAAGCTTTCCATTTAATGGACTCAAAATTTACAAAATACGAATCAAAGAAGCCATCAGTCATTTCAATACGCTGACCATCGTAAGTGTCAAAAACAGCATCCTCAGCAAAGAATTCTTGACAGGCTGCACCATCCATTTTATTGTAATTTTCGATCAGAGATTCAATAGCCTCTACTTCGCCACGATTAGAAAACACTAATTTTTTTCCAGTGTGTTCATTGTCTTTTTTTCCATAAAATTTTCCGCCAGCAGGAAGACCAAACTCATTTTTGGAATCATAGCTACGCCACTGTGCAAAGCCGTCAATTTTTTTGTCTTTGTCAAACATAAAAACCTCCATTAGATTTAATTTTTGTGTACTTCCATTATTCCATTCTCTGGATTCCGAAGACCAAACAAGCATGTGCACTCGTTCTGACCCTTTAATTTGAACTGGAATCATCGCCCATGGCTCATTTGTTACTTTTTTTAGTTCACTATGCCAGTTTGTAGAAAACTCTTTTGTTCTTTCCACCATTTCATCCGAGTAAAAAGAAAGTTCTTTTTCTACATCGCTTTCATTGTAAGCGGCGATACTTTGTTTTGTTAACTCCATATGCTCATCAGAAGCCAATATATATGGATTTCCTTTTAAATCATTGTTCCCAAGCCATTCACCGGCAGAACTGATTTGTGCAACCGAGAAAAATCCAGTTGATAATGCTAAAGTCAATAGTATTCGTTTCATTGTATTTTTTTTTGATTAGTACACTACAATATATAAAAAATAAATTGCTTTTTAAAAGTTTAATAAGGAATGGTTTTAATCAGCATAGAGGAAATTATCTGACAATTTAGATAGTGTTTCAGCTTTCAAGTAATATTTTACTTTTCGTGGGCTTCTAAATCTTTTTGAAGATCTAGTTTTCTAAAGGTTGGGGATACAACACCTGTTGTTAGTACCGTGATTAAGGTCATTGTGCCTCCAAATACAACAGCAGTCACTGTACCCATGAGCTTAGCAGTTACCCCACTTTCAAAAGCTCCTAATTCGTTTGAAGAACCAACAAACATAGAGTTTACAGAAGATACGCGTCCCCGCATGTGATCAGGTGTTTTGAGCTGTAAAATGGTTTGTCGTATCACCATAGATACTCCATCAGTCACGCCACTAAAGAATAAGGCTACAACCGATATCCAGAATATAGAAGAAAGGCCAAATACAATTATAGATACGCCAAATCCAAAGATAGCCACTAACAATTTTAGCCCCGCATTTTTACCGATAGGAATATAGGCAGTGATAAGCATCGTCATAAAAGCACCAACAGCTGGTGCCGCTCGCAACATTCCAAATCCTTCAGATCCAACCTCCAAGATATCTTGTGCAAAAATAGGGAGTAAAGCCACTGCACCCCCAAAAAGAACAGCAACCATATCTAAGCTTAAGGCGCCTAAAATAGCTTTAGTCTTAAATACAAACCGAACACCCTCTTTAAGGCTTTGCATTATAGGCTCTCCAATTTTGGGATTCAAAATAGGCTTTATTGAAATGCCAAACAAGAGAATAAAAGATAAAATAATCAGTCCAAAGACAATGCAAAGAGACCAATGAACACCAAGCCAATTAATTGTAAAACCTGCAAAGGCGGGCCCTAAAACTGACGCCATTTGCCAAGTAGAACTGTTCCAGGTAGCGGCATTTGGATATGCTTTTTTTGGAACAATCAAAGCGACTAGTGAAAAAATAGTTGGACCAAAGAAAGCCCGTAAAAGCCCACCCATAAATACAAAGGCATAAATTGTATACAGAGTTGTCTTCGCGCTCCAAGCTTTTTCTAGTGAAGGGCTCGTTAATAAAAAGAGTCCCAAACTGATTAACGAAAAGAGCCCTATGCATTTCATTAATAAGTTCCTTTTTTCATTTTGGTCAACAATGTGACCGGCAAACAAAGCCATGCTAAATGCTGGGATAATTTCCATAAGACCAATGATTCCCAAAGAAAGGGGGTCTTTAGTTAATGTATACACCTGCCACTCGATGATAATAAATTGCATAGACCAACCAAATACTAAAATAAATCGAAGTATTAAAAAAATATTAAATTCCTTAAACCTAAGGGCAGCATATGGATCTCTTTTTACCATATTATAATTTGAGATCTTTTAATTTTAGCTGTAAGCTTACGCGCCCATTCCATTCGTTTTCGTCAATCGAATATACTATTTTAAAGGGAGCTTTTGATTTAACAATAGGCAATTGGACACCTAAACCAAAACCGATCCCCACAATTTTAGGTGCTCTTTTTTGGGTAAGTGTTACTCTTAAGTGTGTTTGGTCTTGTCCAACACATTTTCCATAGCCGGTATCAGAAACTTCGGTAGTCATAAAAACAGGCGATAAATTTTGAGGTCCAAAAGGTGCAAATTGTTTTAATATTCTAAAAAATTTAGGAGTAATGGATTCAAAGTTAATTTCCGAATCAATTTTAATTTCAGGAGTCTTGAGGTGGTCAGGGAGCGTCTTTAAAACCTCTGCCTCAAAAGCCGCTTTAAAAGCGAGGTAATTTTCTTTTTTTAGTGTTAGACCAGCAGCGTACATATGACCTCCGAATTGATCCACTAAATGACTACAGTTTTCTATTGCATTATACACATCAAATCCGCTTACAGAACGAGCAGATGCTGCTAAATAATCACCACTTTTTGTAAACACTAATGTTGGGCGGTAATAGGTTTCTATAAGTCTTGAGGCCACTATCCCGATCACTCCCTTGTGCCAATCTTCTTGAAATACAACTGTAGTTGCATCTTCGGTTTCATTAGCAGTTTCAATTTGCTGTAAAGCCTCCTGAGTAATTCGTTTGTCAGCTTCGCGGCGATTAGTATTAAAATCTTCAATTTCACTGGCCGCAATTTCTGCATTTTCTATGACGATTTCCTTCATTAATGCAACCGCATAATTGCCGTGCTTCATGCGTCCAGCCGCGTTAATTCGAGGGGCTATGTTAAAAACAACATCTGTAATAGTTAAAACCTCTTTTTTCATTTGATTAATTAGTGCCTTAAACCCTGGACGGGGATTAGAGTTAATCACTTGTAATCCAAAATAAGCCAATGCTCTATTTTCTCCAACAATAGGGACTATATCAGCTCCTATGGCTGTAGCGACTAAATCTAAATATCCTATTAAAGACTCTACCGACTTACCATCTTTAGATGCTAAGGCTTGGATAAGTTTAAACCCAACACCACAACCACAAAGTTCTTTAAAAGGGTACTCGCAATCAGATCGCTTTGGGTCAAGTATGGCGACTGCCGGAGGCAGCTCTTTTCCTGGCCTGTGGTGGTCACAGATAATAAAATCAATACCTTTTGATTTTGCATATGCTACTTTATCAATTGCTTTGACCCCACAATCAAGGGCTATAATTAATGAAAAGTTATTGTCAGATGCATAATCAATTCCCTTGTATGACACTCCATATCCTTCATCATATCGATCTGGAATATAAGTGGATATCTGAGCGCTTTTAGTGTCGAGGTAAGACGCCATTAACGCCACTGATGACGTACCGTCCACGTCATAATCCCCATATACCAAAATCTGCTCATTGTCCTTTAAAGCGGATTGAATTCTTGATACTGCTACAGCCATATCTTTCATTAAAAAGGGATCATGCAAATCAGACCAGCTTGGCCTAAAAAATATTTTAGCTGTCTGGAATGTATCTATCCCTCTTTGTAATAGCAATTCTGAAATAGCTAAATCCACCCCTAATTCTGCTGCAAAATTTGCTATTTTTTCTGTATCCGGTTTTGGCTTAAGAGTCCAACGCATAGTTAAGAGTTGTGAATATGTATTTCTGTTGAAACGGATGAGAACTGTCTAAACATTTCCATAACACCACAGTACTTATCAACAGAAAGAGTAACGGCTTTGTATATTTTCTTAGGATTGAGTTCTTGACCATGAAAATGGTAATCTACGTGTACTTTATGATAGTACTTCGGATGTTCATCTGTCAATTGAGCTTCAACATCTATTGATAACTTATAGTCAAGCACCTTCATCTTTTCTAAAATCTCGACAATATCAACTCCCGAGCATCCAGCGAGTGAAGAAAGCATCATTGCTTTTGGAGACAACCCAAAACGTTCAGTTTGGCCGTCAACGACTGTATCCATCGACACTGATTTTCCGCTTGGGTTGTCAGATTCAAACAGCATACTGCCTTTCCAATGGGTAGTTATTTTGTGAGACATTGTAAATTAATTTTTGTTACTTGTTTTTAGTTATCTCAAAAATACTAAATAATGCCATTAGTTACACCATTATCCGTAAACCATGATTTAGAAACCAAAGCGCTTGCTGAGTTTTTTAATGAAACTTTAGGCTTTTGCCCTAATTCTGTTCTTACAATGCAACACCGACCTGCTATAAGTAAGGCATTTATTAACCTAAACAAAGCTGTAATGACCAATGAAGGCCGCGTATCTTCAGCACTCAAACGGATGATTGCTTGGGTAAGTAGCAATGCAACCGGTTGTAGGTATTGTCAGGCACATGCAATTCGAGCCGCAGAACGCTACGGGGCGGAGCAAGATCAGCTGGATAATATTTGGGAGTACAAAACACATACTGCATTTAGTGAAGCAGAACGAGCAGCATTAGATTTCAGTTTAGCAGCTTCTCAAATACCAAACGCAGTTGATGATACTTTGAAACAGCGCATGCACTCCTACTATAATGAGGGAGAAATTGTAGAAATCCTTGGTGTTATTTCACTGTTTGGTTATTTGAATCGATGGAACGATTCAATGGGTACAAGTATTGAGAATGGGGCCGTTCAGAGTGGTGAACTCTATTTAGTAAAACACGGGTGGACTAAAGGAAAGCACATCTAATATCATTTTGATTTTCCTGAAACTACAACTACAATCTCTCCTTTAGGAGGATGATTCGTGTAGTGTTCAAGAACACTTTTAGCAGTGCCACGTTTAGTTTCTTCAAAAAGCTTAGAAAGCTCTCTAGAGACAGAAAGTTGACGTTCTTCCCCAAAGTATTCGCAAATATGGGAAAGCGTTTTAATGAGTTTATGGGGGCTTTCGTACAAAATAATTGTTCGGGGTTCTTCAGACAAAATCATTAAGCGCGTCTGACGCCCCTTTTTTACCGGCAAAAAACCTTCAAAAACAAATTTATCATTTGGCAACCCTGAGTTAACTAATGCAGGAACAAAGGCCGTGGCCCCCGGTAAACACTCTACTTCAATTTCATTTTCAACACATGCTCTTGTCAGTAAAAATCCAGGATCAGAGATTGCAGGAGTACCTGCATCACTAATTAATGCAATGCTGAGTCCTGACTTTAATTTTTGAATAATACTATGAACAGTTTTGTGCTCATTGTGCATGTGATGAGAATGCATTTGAGTTCCAATATCATAATGCTTAAGTAGTTTTCCAGAAGTTCTCGTATCTTCTGCTAAGATCAAATCCACAGATTTTAAAACCTTAATTGCTCGTAATGTAATGTCTTCTAAGTTTCCTATAGGTGTGGGCACAATGTATAGCTTCATAATTCAAAGTTACAACGATTTTTAACAAAACAAATACAGAGCGCAAATTGTTAAGTAAGCCTTTTATTAAACGGTTATAGAAAAAGAGGAAGTTAAAATTGTTTTTTAGAAGGAATTGCTATAAAATCTTTCAGATAATAGGGCTCAAAGTAAGCAACGTCTTCAAAATCATTATCTTTAAACTTAGCATATGTTAATGTGCCCATTTGAGCTGCAGAGGGCAATTTTTTTTCAATAAATCTTGTATTTGGATGACTTATAAGATCTTGGGTTTTAGGGACGCCATTCCCAATAAAATAAACTGGAGAAAATTCAAGTATATCTTTATAGGAATCCGAAGTGATTACTTCTGCTTTAGTCTGTCTCGTTTCTTTATAAGAAACGTCATAAATAGCAGAGTAAACTTCTAATCTTCTGGCATCTAACATTGCTACAATGGGTCCCTCAGGACTTTTAACTTGGCGCGCCAAAGCTTCAAGGGTTGGTACGGAGATTAAGGGGATTTTGAGTGCGTAGCAAACCCCTTTAGCAGCAGAAACTCCTATACGAAGACCTGTGTAGGACCCGGGGCCCTTACTAATGCCCACCGCTGTGATTTGTGTTTTGGATACGTTGGCTTTTTTTAGAAGTTCATCTATATAAACATGTAAACGTTCGGCATGAGAATACTCAAGACTATTATCTTCTTTTAAACCAATCAAACGTCCGTTTTCTGATAGTGATACAGAACAGTTGGTGGTAGATGTTTCAATATTTAATATATAAATCAACTTAGTCAACGATTTTATTTCCCATATAAAAGTCTAAAACTTTTGTCTTAAATACGAAATCAAATTTAGCATTAATTAAGTTAGCTTCGGCATTTACCAGTTGAACTCTGTTTTGGTCAAGTTCAAAAGCATTTAAAGCGCCTATATCATAACGTTCTCTAGCATTATTAAATGACAATTTCCGTGCTTTTAACGACTTATTAGATGCAACAAATGTTTTTAAAGCAGCTCGCGCATCTGTATATGCTCTTTGTATATTACTTTCAAGATCTAACCTTGTTTTATCTAAGTTAAGTTTTGCATTTTTTTCTTGAACTTTGGACTTTGCGACAGCTGTTTTATTTTGGAATCTAGAGAACAAGGGAACGGAAATATTTAAATTAAATCCATGGCCTCTATTATCATTTATTTGTTGAAAAAAAGAGTTACTCTTGGATAAATTAGAAAAATTAGCCCCCGTATTGAACCCATAACCAAAACTTACAGAAGGATAGTATCCGCTTTTAGATATTTCTGTGGATAAAGCCGCAGCTTCACGGTTTTTTTCAGCAATTTTTATTTCAGTTCTATTTGATAATGCAAAATCAAGCACCATTTCTACATTACTATAGATTAATTCTTCAGATGGATTTGCGATCAAAAGAGATTCAACATGAAATCCCTTGTACGGGACCTGTAAGAGCTGAGATAAGGTTAATAATGCTAAATCATAATTGTTTTGAGCTACTGTAAAACGCTGCTCGTCGCTACTAAAAGTTGCCTCAGCATCAAAAATATTTGCTTGAGGCTGGATGCCTGCCTCTACTAGTGCGCTAACCTGTATAATTTGATTTTTAGAAAATTTAACCTGAGTTTTAGCTGTTTGTAAATTCTCTTTGTTGAATAATACATTTAAATAGGCGTTCACTACATTTAAAGAAACATCGTCTTTGATGCGACTGAGCTCTAACACACTCGCTTCTCTGTTAACCAGTGACTGCTTATAAGTGTTAATGTTTCTAAAGCCATTAAAAACGGTTTGTGATAGGTTGATTCCGACATTAGAAGAATGAAACGTTCGATCAATAAAACTACCTTCAAAAAGTTCTACATTACCCAAATTTAAATTTTGAGAAAAACTTAGCCCTGCACCAGGCAAAAACTGTCCCTTAGCGGCGATAATGTCTTGGTCATTTAAAAGCAGATTGTTTTTAACTTGCTTAACAGAGATATTGTTTTCTATAACATGACTGACACACTCTTTTAAAGTCCATTTTTTTTGTGCAAAACTGCTCAGTGTTCCTAAAAGAAAAAGGGCTACAGCTATATGTTTCATATGATTAGAGGTTTTATTATTCATCATCTTCATCTTCATCTTCATTGTTTTCTTCTGAAGCTTTGTTCCATACCTTGATTTCATCTCCTTCTTCAATTCCTTCAAGAATTTCTACATTTATTCCATCAGAAAGTCCAATTTCTACATTTTTGGTTTGAAAGCGGCCATTTTCTTTTAGAAGTTCTACAAATGGTTTTTCTGTAATTCGATTAAACTGTAAAAGCGCTTCTTTAATGACTAGCACACTGTCTTTACTCTCAAGTTCAATTTCAGCGTTTGCACTATAACCAGCGCGGATTCTTGTACTTGAATTTATATCTACGTCTGCCTTTATGGTAAACTGAACAGCACCATTCTGCTCGATTCCTTTAGGAGCTACAAACGTAAGGACGGCTGGAAATTCTTTTTCGTTAATAGCCCCTAACACAACTATAATTTTTTTGCCTTCTTCAAGCTTTCCGACTTCAGACTCATCTACTTTTCCTTCAAATATCATTTGACTCATATCTGCAACGGTAGCAATCGTGGTTCCTGCATTAAAGTTATTACTTTGAATAACTTGATCTCCTTCGCGTACAGGAATTTCAAGGATAGTTCCGGGTATTTGAGCTATTATAGTTGTGTTGGCTGAACTTCCCCCAGACAGCGAACCTTGCTTAATGATTTGATAATCATCTTGAGCTTGTTCGTAGTTTTCTTTTGATTGGTTTAAATTTAGCTCACTATTCTCAAAATCCTGTTTGGAAATCACCCCTTTATCAAAAAGTGTTTTATTTCTGTTAAAAACCGTCTGAGAGTTGTCAAAAGAAAGTTTTAGAGAGTTTATACGGCTTTTCGCACTTACCAGTGCTTGTTCGTTAGGAACCACTCTAATTCTAGCAATCAAATCTCCTTTTTTAACTAAGTCGCCTTCTTCTACAAAGATCTCATCAATAATTCCTGAGATTTGTGGTTTTAATTCAATTTCCTCTTCTGGGTTTAGCTTCCCAGTCGCCACTATTTTAGTGTCTAATGTACTATAAAATGGAGATTCTATTTTATAGTCTATTACCTCTTTGGCGTTTGAATCTTTAAAAAATTTTAACACGTATATTAATGCAAGTGATACGGCAATTCCTAAAATAATTTTTACAGTTTTATTCATTTTATTTTATTTATTATTCTTCTCTTAATGCTTCGATTGGTTTGACACTTGTGGCTTTAAATGCAGGGATAAGCCCTATTAAAGTTCCTAAAATAACTAATATTATTAAGGCAATAAATACAACTGCTATTGAGACCGAGGCATTGACTAATATAGCGTCTTCGCCTTGGCCCCAAAAATGATCTATTGCTATTAAAATCCAGCCGCCTGATATAATTCCAAATAGGCCCGCAAGCATAGTTAAAAACACTGCTTCAACTACAATTTGTCGTTTAATTTCAAAAGGGGTTGCACCCAAGGCGCGTCGCACTCCGATTTCTTTGGTGCGCTCTTTTACTGTAATTAACAATATGTTTCCAATCGCAAACACCCCTGCTATCAGTGTAGCAAGTCCAACAAACCATGTTAGAAACTGCATCCCTTTTAGAAATCCAGTAACTTTATCAAACTCCTTTCCTAAGTTGAAACTCCTAAAAGCTTGTTTGTCATTGGGATGTATTTTATTTAAATTTTTAAGCAATAATTTAGCGTCTTGTTCTATTTGTGATATATTAAATTCTGGCTTCCCTGTAATCATTACAAAGCCAATTTTATCACCGGTATTGTAAATTTGCTGAAAGCTAGTAAAAGGGATATAAACAGCGTCGCCTGAAAATTCAATATTACCAGGTTCGTATATACCAACAACTTTAAAATTAATATTATTAATTTGAACGTATTTACCTATAGGGTTTTCATCCTTTTCAAATAACTGTTTATAAATATCTTTAGCCAGAACAGCCACCTTTCGCTTTAAGTCTATATCGTTTTGATTGATAAAACGCCCTTGAGATAATTGTTTCTTTTGCACCTCATTTGAGACTGGAAAATCTCCTGAAATGGTAAAATTACCAGAGAGAAACCCATTTACGACCAGCGCACTATTTTGATTTTTTGGCACTACAAATTCAACTCCTTGAACGTTTTCTTCAATTTTTTTAAGATCTGAAAGTGTTAACTGTACGCGTTTGCCATCTTGAAACCCCTTGAAGGGCTTGCTTGTGACACTTGGGATTATAAAAACACTATTTGTTGCAAAATCTCCAAAGATCCTATTAAAAGAGTTCTCCATTCCCCTAGCAGCGCCCAAAAGCCCAATAAGTAATAAAATACCCCACCAAACTCCGACCATAGTAATAGCAGTGCGCAACTTATTTTTGCTCACGCTATCGTAGACCTCTTGCCATGTATCTCTATCAAATAAAAATTTAATCATTTAGTCGTCTCTTAATGCTACTATTGGTTTAATTTTTGATGCTTTTTTAGCAGGTAAATAGCCTGCAAGTGTTCCTGCTCCAATTAATGTAAGAGTAGCCGAAATAACAAGGCTTTTACTCACAGAAGGGTCCGTAATAAAATATGTTTTTAGAACCGGGCTCGCCCACTCTAAAACTCCCACCCCGACCAGAAGACCAAGATATCCCGCAAGGGTAGTGATCAAAATAGATTCTATCAAAATGATAGAGACAATGGATTTTGGGGAAGCACCAAGTGCTTTTCTAATTCCAATTTCTTTAGTGCGCTCTTTAACGATGAAAATCATGATATTGCTGATTCCAATAACCCCCGCAATAAGAGTTCCCATCCCAATTATCAATATCAAAATCCCTAAAACAGATGTCATCTGATTAATCCCTTTATTTTGCATTGCCCTGTTAAATATACGTATGGCACGTTGGTCATTTGAAGCGACGTTGAAACGGTTCTTTAATTTTTTTTCTAAATCCAGTCCAAAGTCAATCGCTTGGTTATAATCAAAATCAGGGTTATAAGTAAGGTTAATTTGATCTACATAATCATTGTTTCCATAGATTTGTTGAGCCGTACTCAAAGGCATATAAATAATTCGTTCTTCATCATCCCCGCCGTCATCGGAAAACACCCCAACCACTTTATAGGAAATCCCACTTAAATTAATATTTTTCCCCAAAGCAGATGTTCTTGAAAACAATTCGTCTTCAACCAATCTCCCTATAACGATTACCTTTGTTTGGTTATCGATATCTAGCTGATTCACATAGCGTCCTGAATAAACCTTTGATTTTTCGACGTATTGATTGTCCGGGTTAACAGCTATTAAAGAGTAATTATTTTTTTTATTTTTATAACTAGCCGTTATGTTTTTAAATACCTTTGAGGCTATGTATTCAGTCTCAGAATCAAAATCTTCTT
>Ga0209192_10001373_pt1 | contig 19481 bp, 1 predicted proteins | sample ArcticOcean_MG_C_11_FD_187433 | JGI IMG/M metagenome (GOLD analysis project Ga0209192, IMG submission 187433) | Marine microbial communities from western Arctic Ocean - ArcticOcean_MG_CB2_154 (SPAdes) (version 2) | ecosystem: Environmental > Aquatic > Marine > Oceanic | place: Arctic Ocean... | reverse complement strand
CGGCCCCCATATATATATATGACTATATCTTTGGGCGTCAGCGGCCGGTTAGCACCGAGGCTCGCATGACTGCTCCTATACCTGCCCTTGCAACAGCGCCTCGCGGGAACGGGCCCTTGCAATACTAAATCTCCTTGCGGTTTCTCCGAACCGATGAGGACTTGGATCCGCAGATCTTCCTCTACTCCTTACTTCGCGAAACTCTTGAGCTCGCTTCACTGTCTCCTGCGTAAGCAGCTCAGCATCTTGCATCATATAGCCAAGCTTCTGCATCACAGCTTTCTTCCCTTCATCGCTGAGCTCAATTAACATTGAACTCTCATGGTTGGAGCGGGACGAATTCGTCCAATTCGTAGACCCGCACAGGTAGTAGCCATCTACCAGCAGAGTCTTGGAGTGTTGAATGCCTCCGGAAGTAACTCCCTTGGCGAGGTACACTTCAACTCCTCCTCTGCGTAGCATCTCCAGACGCTCCATCTGGGCAGATGTGCTACCCTTAAGGCTGTGGCCTTTATCAACAAACAGCTGCGCTTGGACTCCTCTCTGTGCAGCCTCAACTAGGGCGTTGCACATGATGAGCAGGTCCAAAGTAAACGCAGTCATGATTGCTCGCTCCTTTGCTTTCTTCAGGAGATTCACTCCCATCTTTTGTGTCTGCTTCGACGACAGTACAGAGACCAGCTTTCCTCCATCACTGAGTAATGTCGCTGCTTCCTCTGCACCTTCGTCGTAATCTTCGAAGATGCTTGCAAATTGCAATTTCCTCGGCTCAGGAGAGGCGGCGCGGGCGGCCGGCAGTGTGCTCGGCTCGCCTCGCTGCGCGTCCTCCAATGTCAACATCGCCTGAGTCTGCGCTCGCATGTAAGTCTCCGGTCCATCTCTTGGCCCAAACGTTAACGTTTCAGGCAAGCCGGAAGGCTTATCTTTCAGAGCTGCGGCCAAACTTCGCTGGGCTGGACTTCGGTATCGAAACGTAGCGGTTCGGGGACGAGGTTCAATCGCGCCAGCGGCCTGCTTCTTTGTATCGTGAAGCGGCGCGCATGGCGGCGGTGAACCTGTGAGAGCTGGGCGGTAATGCATAAGACAACTCAGCAGAACCGCTCCACAGTGCTTGCACACATCATCCTCTCCGGTCTTCGCTAACGCTACGGCGTGTCCTGGGCATCCGCAGGATACCATACTACGCAGAGGCAACGCCGCACTCGACGCCAGACAGATCTCCTTAGTCAGGCGCACGACGTATCTTTTCCCTCCACTTTGGGACAGCACTTCGAAGTTATGTGACATCAGAGTGTCCGCGGCTCGTCGCACACTTCCTTCCGTCAGGGTTACTGCATCCCTCAGATTCCTCGTGACTAGCGAGATCCTGTCACTCGACAACCACGGAATGGACGGGAACATTCCTTTCATGTCCTGTCCGCCAGGGAGGTCATGGATGAAACCTTTGCGGCTCCAGACTCCCTCGAGAGCATTGCCTTCCGGCGACTCTCCATTCTTCTTCATCCTTTCCTTCGGTGTAGTCCAGCATTTATTGACTAACACACGAAGCAGCACTAACACGAGTGTCACAGCGATTCCTACGAAAATAGGAATGACTTTCGTCGTCTCTTCTGCTACGGCCTGCATCACTCCAACGGTAGTATTCTCGACCGCTGTGAGCACAACATCAAAGGTCGCGTAGCTCCTGTGACCGATGAGTCCTCCCACCATCACTGCACTCATTCCGATGGCAGTAACTGGTGAGAACACTTCAACACTTTGGACCATGGTGGGTAGCGTTGCAACACAGACTAAACCAAGTCCAAGAGAAGGCATCCCTCGCCCTCCAGATGTAACCCTCGGGTACTTCTGGGGCCGGAATCTTTGCTCATCTCCGCTGCTAGTGTCCGCGTCGGCGTCCGGCAATGCGCTCGGATCGCTCGACTGCGGTACACCCTTCCTGTGTCGCTTGCCTGCGCGCTTCCTAGGTTTCTTAGCCTGGTAAGCGCCTCCGCTATCTTTGATCGGATCTGGCATATACCACCACTCGCATCGGTCCCTGTCGTATGGCTGGTCACAGAGCTGACAGAAGTCTCTTGATCCTGCCCAGCTGAGTTCATCGTTACAGCAGGTAGGGCACCTCCAACGTATGTTGTCGAGATGTCCGCGAAGAGGACGATGCGCGCTGCATCTGAAACACTTCGGCGTAGTGCTTTTCATATGCACGTCCCGAGCAGGACGCATGTTAACAGCCTCCTCGTCGTCGTAGTAACAACGGGGGCAGGCCCACTTGAGAGGGTCATTCTCTGCTTCCTCTTGGGCTTTGGTCATCGTGCGGTTCTTCTTGCGGACGCGGGCATCATGTACTTGTATCCGCGCCTTCAGAACCTTGGCAACGACAGCGCCGCGGACTTCGTCTGAAGCCGCAGCTGCTCCTCCTTTCTCTTCTTCCTCCGTGAGCTCCAGCTTCGCTTTCGACCTCTGGGAGCGCGAACCTCCACTGAAGTTTCCTCTCCAGTTCGGTTCCAGGTCTCGCCGGCTCTGCCCGGGCTGAGGCTTCGAGTCCAACTCTCGAACATAACCTCCCCATGTCTCTATCTGCGACCCTCTGCAGTACTGGAACACGGCATTTCCGTATTTAGCCTGCTTCCCATGGTTTCCAGGAACCCTCACAAAGTTAGGACACTCAGTGACGTTCGGTCCAAGGGCCGAGTAGCAACGTGCACAACGCCACGTGCCTGGGTCGTAGAGATCATTCAAAGCAGTCTTGTCATTTAAGGCGATTTCCTTTTCGCGCGCCTTTTCGGCTGCGATTGCTAGCCTCAGCTCTTCTCCACGAAGGTTTGCTCGTTCCCCTTCAGTCGCAGGGAGATCCTGAGCATCGTCGGCAGCTGCTTCTCTTCCGAGACGCCGCAAGCCGCCTACATTGGCTTCTCCATGGACTGCATTCTTCACAGTAGCGTGAGCACCTCCTTGGTAAATCTGGCGGAGCCGATTCATCGTCGTGTAGTGCTTCCTTCGGTACTGCTGGTTGCATGCCCATATGGTCATCTTGAATTCTCCGCTAAGCACCCGCTTGAGAGTCAAGATGTACTCGTTCGACTGCCATGCTTTCCTCATCTGACCGGCAGCTTGCAGCAACGGAGGCACCTCCGCACCAGCGGCTAAAGGCTCGCATGGTTGCGTGGGTCTCAAAGGCAATTGCTGTTCACCGGTTTCGAGGCCTTGCATCCTGGCGTCGAAGCGCGTCAGTATTATCCTGCACACCTCAACGGCCCAGGATTGCAGATCCAGATGCCTCGGACTTACCTTGGCCAGGAAGTCTAAGACGTGCCTCTTGGACTCAGCGCAGATCGTTGGGGAGGCCGATCGCCAATCCGCGATAGCTCTGCTCAGCGAATTAGACGTCGCTGCCCACATCACGCTATCTGCTGCTGTCCCTGGGGCATAGTCTTGCCCTCGGGCGATCATGGCATCAAGATCCTTCTTTACCATAATCGTCGTTCCACCGAGGTTCAGAGCTGGGCCCTGCATAACACGGGAGGCTTCCTTGTAGAATCCTATCCCTGTGTCCGTTGACAGGAGCGCTTCAACATCGAAATCCTCTTTAATCCGAATCTTGCGCTTCCTGCTTTGTGCAGATGCCTTCCGCTCGTCTCGTTCTTTCACCCTAAGGTTCCGCTCCGAAATCTCAGCAATAACCTTTGGGAGCATGTGCGTCATGAACGCGCTTACCGACGCAGGATTCCCTACTTCAGGCGGAATGCAGCTCAGGAACCCATCTAGGACAAGCTCCTGCATTTCTTGCTTGCATTGCTGCTTGCAGAGGGTCTGCATCCTCCAGCAGTCATCACTGCCGCAGGCTCCGCAGAACTCCGCCGGATCCAGCCCTTCTTCGTCAGACGTTTCTGTCTGAAGGTCCTTTCGCCTTTTTCCAGCTCTCCTGATCGTGCTGTTACTAACTACCGGACGATCAGCGAAGAACTCGGCCATAGGATCTTCTTCGGGCTTTGCAGCTGGTAAGGCGTGGCCCAACTCTCGCTCCTGTTTGGTAGGATAGAGGAGTGGGTCAGTGTCCTTCATCCGTCCAAAGTAATCCTTGTCCCAGGACGGAGCTGCTTCTTGGTGGCTACTGCTACTGGATGCAGCCTCTTGTTTCACCACCGCGCCAGCGGCCGGCAAAGTGCTCGGCTCGCGTGGCTGCAGGGACTTAGCTTCCTGAAGCTTCTTTCGTGCTTCACGTCTGCGGAATCCTCTGCATAAAATGCCAGGAACATGATTCCTGGTGTGCTGCTTGTAGCATCCCCCATGCCACCCATGCAGCCAACAATTACAGAACGGGCATATAGTAACTTTCCCATTCCTGACCTCATTCAGCAACGGCAGCTGGCATTCGCCGCACACGTTGGGTTCTCGGCCCACGCCGACGCCGATGGGGCTCATTCCCGAGCGTAGAAGCACAAAGACTTCGTCAACCGCAGCGGAAACGTTGTCGGTCTCAGAGTTCTGGATCTCTTCACGGAACTCTTCTAAGACGCTCGTTAGGACGGCGTTATCAACTGCCACGTCCATGAGTTCAGTACTTCGCCTGACCACTCTGTACTTGTCGGTCAGCATGCCTGACTCATCCTTTTCAAACTGGTCGCCGAACATAGTCTTCCAGAGCTCGTCCTTCGACTGTTTAACTGTAGTGGAGGTCCGGGTATCCGGGTGAAACCCAGTCACCCTGCCAGTTTCGTCCGTCTTCATCGTCGATGACAGCGCGAAGCTTGGTTGGCGAACATCACCTTCATCGTCAGTCTCGTACTCAGGACACCAACGTATGATGCTGCCTTCCACTATCGGGCGCATCCTGCGACGATACTTGCGACGGAACTCCAGCTTGGCAGTGCGTGAGTCGCCTTTCTCCTTAGCTTCATCGAAGACTACTGCATTAGCGCAATCGTCTCGACGATAAAAGTACGCATCACGTTTGTGAAACCGGAATCTTCCATTTCCGCTGTCGAAGTCACGAATCGACTCAGTGTCACTTTCTCCAGAGGCACAGAATACTCGAGCTTCCTCGGCTCCGAGAACCATCTCCTCATCGTTGACACCTACGTGTACAACTTCCGGAAAAACTAAATCGACTCCTGTTCGAAGCTTTTCCGCCCTCCAGCCTATATCATGGGAGGGGATCCCACCTGTCATCAGGTCAACCACGGCGTCCGCATCGAGGAGCGGAGTGACGATGACCTCTTTAGAGCCACCATCATCATCATCGTAGTCTGCTTCTTCGTTGGCGGGATCTGCCGCGTCGGCGTCCGGCAATGTGCTCGGATCGCGCGACTGCGGATTATCCTTTTGCGCAGCTTCTTCGGCTGCTTGCGCTTCGTCAGCGTCCTTATGTGCAGCTGCTTCGGCTGCTTCTTCTTGTTTCCTTCTCCTACCTTCCACGGCTCTCATGTCTTCCTCAATCTTCCTTCCTCGTTCCACTGCTGCTGCGGTCGCGGCTGCTGCCAGGTCCGCTTCATCAGGCAATGGAGGCTGACTGAAGTCACAGTTCGAGTCCTCGTGGGGCATGTCGCGCCATGGGCGTGTCGACTGGCTCGAGGACGGGAGTTCCGTTGGCGGGTTCTGCACAGCGCCAGCTAGTGCTTTCTCGAATCCACGCTCAACGGAGTTTTCAACCATATCAGGGATGGTGGAACTCTCCTTGCTGGAAGGTTCGGCTGCCGCTGCTGCTGGAGCGGCGCTCTCAATCGGCGACCACTCACACTCGCAATAGCTTATTCCGACTTCATCTCCGCGTCGATTGCGGGAACACCAAATGTTCACCCACACGATGCGCGGTCCAGCATCGTCATCATACTCCTGGCCCTCGGTCACGTACGGGTTGACGAAGCTACAGCTCACCATACCCGCTCGCTCCCACCAGTTGGGTGCAGCCAGGTTCTCTCTAGTATGAACCACTTCTAACACCGGGCCAAGCAACTCTCCGGCCATCATGCCAGGGTTAACTTTGCTACCCATGTACGGCGTCAGGTTGTACCAGGGCACAGACAACTCGGGAGGACCCCCAAGCTGCCTCAGGTACAGAGCTCTATCCTTAGGTAGGCTCACCCCGTTCCAATTCTGGGTGTTCGCCTTCGCGTGGTCCAGCTCTAATCCACGGCCGTACTCAGCGAGTGGGCGCTCGGGGCACCGTTTAAACTTGCCGCTGGGATTCCTCGTGTTGACGAAGGTGGTTTGGAGCGGAGGGAATTTGGGATCCTTCTCCGGCTCAACCTCTACAACATGATCCCACACGCTTGCTGATCCCGCGCTGGCGGCCGGCTGAGAGCTCGGTCCGCCTCGCTGCAGGGACTCAGCGGCATCAGCTGCAAACCGTTTCTTTCGGGCTTCTGCTTTAGCCTCTAACGCTTTGTTATCTGCAGCTTCATCTTCCAGAGTGAAGCCGACCCGACTTTGCAGTCTATTGGCTTCCTCTGCAGAAATCACCGCCTGAGCAACTACTCTCTCAGCTCCTTCAGGGCGGCCGGCGCTATCCACACTCGGCACCGGCAGAGGGTGCATACTTTCGCCAGTGGCGATATTGGTGATGCCGGCGAAGTACCTTGGCAAAACGCCTAGGCAGTTTCCACCTTCCCAGATGCCGGAGGTGAGGTAAACGCCTGCACTGCTTATGAAGACATCAGCACCGTCGTCCATAAGCTTGTGCATGTCGACCTTGACGAATGCGTCGGAGCCTCCGCGCATCCCGGTCGTCTCACCATCGTTCACGTACTTAACCAAGTGAACGTGGGCTCTGTAATCTCTTCCGCGGTCCCCGCCGGGGTAGAGTCCAGTCCTAGCAATACTTCCAGTGAATTGCTTCTTAGTGCCATGGGTTGCATACCGCGGCACCTGGTCCTTCGTCAACTTAGTCAAGTGGACTTCATCGACCATCTGCGCGTGGGCCGCACCAGAGTGCCCTTGCCCTGCACTAAGCTCTATGAGCTCATTATTTGCACCGCGCCTCTCATCAAACCGAATCTTTTCTCCTCGGTTCACTGCCTGCATCACGCGGTCAAGCTCAGCGGCGTCAACGCGTAAGAGGCGCAGCATCCGGAACTTAACAAGTTCGGACACTGACACGAATCCATCAGGCTTCAGCTTTACCAGCCTGGGCTCGTAGCTGCTGGCATGCCGCAGAAGCAGAGTGCAGGCCCACGAGATGTTAGTGTCTCGAGACCATTTATCAAGCCTCCACTTATGGCTGCTTTTCAGCACTATGTAGTCTTCATGAGACAACCACTGCCATGCAGCCTGACCTTGGCAGAAGATGCGAGAGTCTAGCCTATTCGCCGGAACTCTGCCGCCTTTGCCTTCGCGACGGCCCGTTGTGAAATTGGGATTCCACGTATACGGGTCTGTCACAGAGTCGTACTCATCCTGTGGACAGTCATACCACGAGGACGATTTACTCCCTTTTGCACTCCATCCTGACCCTTTTCCAGAAGCAGGTGGAGTTTCACGCCTACTTGGGTGCGCTTTACTCATCGGTGGCATACCAGGAGGTATCCACGCTTCGTCCGCGCCAGCGGCCGGCAGTGTGCTCGGCTCGCGTGGCTGCAGATTCCCTATTGCCCTATTGAGATTCTCACTTTCTTCCACAAGGTCTATCATGGCTGCTTCAGCAGCTGACCCTCGTGGAGTTCCTCCTTTTCCCTTTCCTTCTCTTCCTTTGCCGGGAGGACCTGGCATCTTGTCTCGTGCTACACGCGAGTGAAATACACTCGGGTCACTGAGGCGAAGCGTGGAGAGGGACGAAGAAACTGCTGAGACACAGGTAATAGGCGAATCCAATAGCATCAATAACGGAAGAAAGGGGAGTCCTCGGGCACGGTCGGATATATATATGTTCTTTTCCCAACTTGAGCCAAAGACCGCAGCCACGACGAGGAGGACAAAGTGCGTAACACCATGAGCCCGAGGCGAAGGATCAGCGCCTGCTTCAGCGCCAAGACCATCATCTGCCTTCTCTCCACGTGTGCGGGGTCGAGCTTTCGGCTTAATGACTTTGCCGTCAGCTTCTTTTCCCAAAGCCGCGGGGTCGAACCCCAAAGCCTTAAAAGCTTCTTCCAAAACTGGTTGCGCAGCCTGCTCAGTCCGCGAGGCTGCACGAATTCTTTCAGTGTGCTCACTGTCACTATAATACACACCATTGAGCCACCTGCCCGTCCTGACAGTAATGTCATCGGCGTAGATCTGCCAGTTAATGCAAAACCGCATCCGGCGACCTCGTCCAGGGGCGTAGACTCGATCAGTGGCAAAGGCGAAGTCTTCTGGACCGTTGGTAGGCCCAAAGGTGAGGCAAACTGGCAAGTACTGCCCACTCCTAGCAAGAATGGCTAGCACTTCCCTAGCTCGGCGAGTGTTTGCAACCTGGTTGAAACCCTTGCAGGCGTCAACAAGACTTAACCACATACTCCCTGCCACTTCGTGGACAACTCCATCAGCACTCCTGACGAAGTACACCGCTCTGAGGATTCTTTGGTTGACCCTCCGGTAGTCCACGACAAGCCGCCGCTTCCTCTGCATACGATGCTCAGCAAAGGCTTTCGTTGCAAAGGGCGGGCTGGCCCATTCACTATTTCCTCGAATCAGCTGACCAGAGATAACTTCTGCCTGGAGCTGTTCGTCAACCCATTCTGCTTCCTCACCTTTGAGGCGATGGGGAGGAGTGCGACACGGAGGTCCTGTAGGTATCGTGTCATGCAGAAGATACCTGAGCGCGGTGCGAGGAGTACCTTCGACCCAGAAAGCACTAGCCTTTCGCCCAATCACTTCTCTACAGGCTTCCATATCAGCCTCCGTGAGACCCGGTCTGACGCGTTTAGCGCCAAAGCCAAGACCGTCGAGAACCTTCGCGCGATACTCAGGGGTACGGCGAGGGTCTTCCTTGACTTCGACACCACAGTAACGGTAGACGGAGAGGTCGGCGACGACGCATTCCCAATCCTTTGCCTTGGCCTTTGCAGACCAATAGGCATCCGCTATCTTGCAGTTCTTTTCATGAGCTGCGTCCTCCTTGCGAGCTTCGGCCTCGGCTTCAGCACTGCGGGAGATATCTTTATTGTCACGCGCAGACTCCTTTTCTTTTTCAGGGTCTCCATGAGTAACTTTGTGGAATTGATCCACGACTTTCATCGTTTTCTTCTCTGCGCCAGCGGCCAGCCATGTGCTCGGCTCGCATGACTGCAGAGGGCTAGACCGATGCTCTTGTTCGCAAAGGTCGATACAGCTGTCATCCTCTCTTAAGAGGAACTGCTTCGTTCCGTGTCCTTTCGGTAAGCTATCGGTTTGCGGCGAGGACTCATGCAGGCAGGTCGCCGCTGAAGTAACCTCTTTCCGTGGCATGACGGCTTTTGAAGCGTCAGCCAGCTTCTTGAGCTCAGTATTCTGGATACCGGGCTTCCGATTGGACTCGTCGCAGAATCTTTTGCAAGACTTTGCGTACACTGCTCCTTGTTCAGGTACATACCGTCCTGTGTAAGTTGCTACGCTCGTGCTACCAACACCATCAACGAACATCGTCCCACGTATATGGCGGTGCTCATGAGTAGTAGGCATAAGAGCGGCCGGCTTACGACAACGGAGCTCCATGCATGAGAGATCGAAGTTGGCGATCCAAAGGCACGCTTTGTTCATCGGTCGCCCAGGTTCATCTCTTCCTGGGTAGACGACCTTAAACTGGCAACCTTCGCTCCTATAGTAAGACCATCCGGGCTTCGGCGTTTCCATGGTGCCGAAGACTCGGTGGAACTCAGGCTGGCGGGCAAGACTGCTGCCCCTGGGATTCTCAACCGAGACACCTAGGCCTAGAGCTTGCTGGTGCTGACAAGTCTTTATAGTGAACTTGTTCTGCGACTCAGTAGCTTTATCTATCACGCCTTGACCTATCTGGCACATATTAGTGCACGGGGTTCCAAGGTGGATGACCTTAGGCTTGAGGCTGTAGACAATCAACCAGGCGCAATCGTTTTGATCCGCAGCTCTGTCCAAACACCAACATCGTTCATACGTAATTGCATATTTGTCAAATCCTTCTGAAGCAGTACATCCTGCTTCTCTGACTCTAATGGTCAGTTCGCCAAATCCTCTGAACAGCTCGGCGAAGTCAACGTAACCTAACTTCAGCCACTTCTGCAGCTCACTACGGGCTGAGAAATAGACTGGGTGGTTCGTCATGTGATCACCGACAGAAACGTTCGCCTGACCACATTTCACAAACTGCTCAACTTTAGTGGCTATCGACTGACCGTCTCCAGACTGTTCTGCAAGCTGGAAGACCGCGTCCGCGGCCGGCAAGGTGCACGGCTCGCTGAACTGCGTCCCTTGGTCTACTGGTTCACCGTTAAGGTCGCATATCGGCCCTCGCTCATACCTGTAGCCTGAATGGTCAAGTCGTCGTGCAGCGGCGTGAGCAAGAACTCCGTCGTGAAGCTGCACTGGGAACAGCAGGCGTTTAATACCAACTGTCTCGGTGGAGGGAACAGAACCGCTACCAAGCACCTCAGTTCCTCCTTCGGTATACACCGGTTGCCAATACAGACGTAAACAGTGATCTGTAATCGGCTTGTAACGGTGCACTATCACTGTCTGCTCAGATCGAGAGAGAGCGGTCACTTTACCTATCGTGACTTCCTTCGTTTTGTCTGGCAGCATGTACACTACAAAATTTCCAGTCTGGACTCTATCAAGCTTTCCTGGGGACATCTTCTTACGAGCGTCGCCAAAGGCTTTTGCTTGCGCTTCGACACTCTTACCCTGATCTTCTATCATCAAGCCGGGTGAGCGCCGGACGTCGATACTGTCCAAAGCGAGGTTCTCGCCCTCATCTAGGAACTCCAGGGGAGCTTTCTCTAAGTTTCGAGAATTCTCTGGTACTAGCATGACATCTTCCAGGTGAATGTCTTTTATAACTGACCCATCCTTGGCCTTGAGAGAGCACTTGTTGCCGTGAACTTCGAGTACGAGAGCCGGTTCGGTGTAAGGCTGCTTATATGGAGTCCGCCCTCCAGCCTTGCGCTGTCTCGGGTCTCGGACGACGACTTCGTCTCCAGGACGAATCGTCTTGGAACGGCGAAACTTATTGGTAGCTTCTGCTCGTTTCACTGTACTCTCCTTAAGCCAACCTAGAACTCGAACTTTAATCTCCCGGTAATTCCGGAACAACGTCTTGCAGTAGTCGCTGAGAGGCTCAAACTGACCAACTGCGAACGGTTGTAGCTCCTTTTCAAGGGGTGTCGCCAACGACCACCGTCGATCTATGTCGCGGGGCGTGTATCCGTGAGGACCTGGAGTATTATAAATAATGAACTCCACGACATGAATCAGCTCTCCGACTTCATTTGGAAAGCACTGCATAACATCCTTGACAAGCATTCCCATAATCTTCTGAGTATCCTTGTGCTTGTTCTCAACCAGACCCGATTCCATAGGGCGCCAAGGTGTATTAAAACGATGGCCCAGCCCTACCATGGAACCGTATTCCGCCATTATCGCGTTCTTGAGCTCGGGACCCCTGTCACTACGAACCATCGCTGGGATCGTCCCGCTCCTCATAACGCAACAGGCAAACATTCTCCGGGCTTCAGTAGCGACCAATCTGCTGCCTGGCTCCAGAAGAACTCCATAACATAAACAACAAATGTATGTCATGGTATATTTGTTTCCAGACTTATCTGCTGGGTTGCTTGGACCTTCCAAGTCAATCATCACGACTTCCCAACAGTCCTGGTTAGTGTGAACAGTAGGAACGGTCTCCTGCTTCTGGGGAACCTTGCGGAACCTAAGACAGGTAAGGCACTTTCCCCACCATTCGTGAACGTCATCCTTCATCGTCGGCCACCAGACCTGACGTGAGAGGAGAAGGAGGGTCTTTTCCGCGTTCCTGTGGGCTCCTAAGATCCCAACATGGCACTGCAGGAATAGCCACCGCTTCCAGGTAAGATTTCCAGTCGCTTGTCCATCAGGGACTATGGGAACCCAGGTGGCGTTTGCAGGCGGAGGTAATTGCACCATCCGCTCCAGCAAGCCGTCCTTAGCCAAGCGAAAGCCGTCTTTCAGCTTGTGCGGTTCGCCCTTAAACATATGCATCAAGGCTTTGTCCGCCCTCTGCGCTGGAATCCAAGTAACACGAAGAGAACTTCCGAGGTCAAACTCACACTCACCAGCTTCAGCACGTGCATCGTCTGCGACTGCTCTTCGCTTGCTATGCAACTCATCATAGTAAGCTATGGCGTCGGGCGTAAGCACGAGCTCATCGGTGTTGTGGAGAGCTTTGGGATCTCCTCCGCCTTTATAGACGGTGTTGGGCACAGGCCCTTCTACAGACGCGCTGGCGACCGGCGATACGCACGGACCGCACGGCTGCGAACTTCCCTGGAAACTGAATTGACCATATCTATCATAGACCATCCATTTGTCGCTAAATATGGTGACAACCTTTCGTTCCCACGTTGACACTCGTCCCTTAACTATGCACCAGACCTCACAGTCCGGGTTATGGAGCACATTATGGACTTGCGTCTCAAAGCTGCGTCGGGTTGCTGGGAACGCGCTGGAATAAGCAACGATCCAGCGGTCCAGGACGGCTGACCTACCAAAGACAATGGCTCGGTCCGGCTCAGTCCCGTTGGGCTTGTCGTGGGTAGCGCTCAATGGGCAGTTCGTACCAACGATCAAACTCCACAACTCTTCCGACCAGTTACTTTTATCCTTACACTGCCTGCTCACAACGCGGCAGTGAGATTCTGGGATACAGATGAGACCGACAAACTTCCGCATGGCTCCACAGACAGCAACTCCGTGGTCCAAGGGTTTGCTCAGTATCTTACTGTAGCGCTGAATCCAGGACTCAAGCTGGTTGGACACTGGGGTAGGTTCCCACATGCCGACTAACGCGCTTGGTTCAAGAATCCAGTGCTCCTTCATCATATGATCAGGCTTCTCGAACCTGACATCCGTGCACTGCTGCGCGGGAAGGATATCACCTGTATCTTCCACGACAAAGGTGATCCTGTAAGGATAGTCACCTCTGCCTGTCTTTGCTTCTTTAGCTAATATGAAGCTCCGACCAGGTTTCCAAATCGCAACCTCGGTCGAGCCTTTCCGGTTCTTGCTGCCATCACGGAGGATTAACTCAATCGCGGCGTCAGTCAAAAACTCTACATGGCGAGTATGTCTTCCGCATCGAACTTCAGGAGTCTGCAGGACATCTGGCAATGCGTAAATCCTTTTAGATGACGCGACGTGAGTATCCTCAACGAGATCCAACACCGGCTCATCTTCCTTTGGAGGTTCGAGGCCTACCACAGGCACTCCTCCCGCCCCATCCGGTTCATCATCTACATAGTCGAAGAACCGATGATCTTCTTTGAGACATTTCGGGCACTGCACGAACAGATAAGAACGCTTGCCGCAGGGGCACCTTCCTTGATGCTCCCACATGAGCAACGGAGGCTCTGCAAGCAAGCTGGAGAAAGGTATGGCTCCAAAACTTTCTGATACTTCGACACTGGTAGCTTTGAGAAGCTCCTTGGTGTCCAAGTAGTGCATGATCTTCGGGTCTTGGAAACTAAACGTCCGACGCGAAGCCACAGGGTACGCTCCAAACATCTCAGGACATGCTGCCTGGAGATTGACGAGCTGTACTCCCTTTTTCGACAGCCGAGGCTCTTGGAGAACAATGGCCGCTACGTTGCCCCAGGCTTGGGAAAGCTCCGGTAGCTCGGCGGGCTGCACGTTTCTCGTCGCCATCACCTGTTCTAGGGCTCCTGGGTGGCCGTAGGCTAAAGCTACTACACCACCCTGCCCTTTGCCTATCACGAGTCGTGGCTTATGCATCGCTGCGTGACGCGCGAGCTTCACCACTGACACATGAAGGTCAACTTTTAAAGCAGCTATCTGCTTCGACCCTTGGAGTCTCCTCGGCGGGGCTCCAAGCGCATCGTTTTCAAAATGAGCGCTCACGCCGTCGTCATCCTCAAAGGGACCTTCGGCAAGGGCTAACTCAATCTCATATCCTGGCAACAGCTGACTCAAAGTAACGTAGAGCTTAGAAGTCGCCAGTACTCTCTGATCACGGGAAATATAATCCGGAACATAGAGCACTTTAAGTTTAGGGGAGGTTCCTTCCTGGGACATAACCTGGTGCCAATACTCATGGCGGCTGTCCATTGCCGCGGGAGCGGCCGGCACTGTGCTCGGCTCGCTACCCTGCTGGGCTTTCAACGACTTCTCGTCTTCGGCTACCCAGCCTCCGTCACCAACAGTCCACGGTAACGCCTCTCCCTTTGGTTCCCAATCCGAAAGGAACTCATCGAGATTGAATCCTCGAACCTGTCCGATCATGCCGGCGAGATCTTTGGATCTCTGCTCCATTAGGGCTTGCCGATCAACGGGGTTTCGACTGGTGCCATCGCCCAAGCGACAGGCTCTACCAGCTAAGGATCGAATCTCGGAACCATCAGAGACAATCTCGGACACCCATCGCAATAACTTAAGGTCAATGTCGACGAGGTCAATTGTCTGCTGTTTTGTCATATTAGCGTGGTCCGTCCAATTTAAGGACCTCATTGGCCCAAGAACTTTTCTCTGGGCTCTTTTTCCACCTAGCTGCGCGAATCCTTCAAGAGTGATCGCCGGCCAGGCTTGCTGAGCTGGGGTAAAGCCTTTCCCAGTCATGAGTAAGACCTTGAACCCAGACAGATCTGGAGTCATCTGTACATTAGTAGACCCCCATGCGATGCCACAAGCATCAGCAACTTGCTCAAGAGGTCTGCTTCCGTCGATCGCACTTGCCTCATCCATAGTGGACAACTGGATCGCGTGCTGACAAAGTAATTTGATCACCTTGACAGCCTTGCAGCCTTCTGAATCACCAGCTCCTAAACCGCATTCTGGGTAGACGGCTCCAGGCTTCATATATTCACCTAGAATCTTAACTGCTGTAGCGTAGCACGGCAGTAGATATCTCCGAACCCAGTTCGTGCTGCCTACGAACTGTCGCACCTGCGTTGCATCATGCAAGGGTGCAAAGAGTCTTATCGCGTCGGTCTTCTCAGCCTGGTGCTCAGAACCTTCGCGCGACACTTTGTGACCTAGCAGGGCTCCCTCCTTGACAACAATATAAGCCTTATTGATGCCAAAGCTGAAACCTGCGAGTATCGACGTATCCAGGAACGGTTCTAAAGCTTCGAGATGCTCGAGAACTCCTGGTGAACAATTGGGATGCCTGGAAGTCAAATCAGCAAGTCTTGCGCTGTTGTACTCCTCCGTAGGAACCTCGCATTCGGTAAGATGCTTGATTCCTCCTGGCTCCTCTATGATGTGGTACACAGGGTGTAGCTTCACATCTGCCGCCTTTGGAAGCGGCGCGCCAGCGGCCGGTACGGGACCAGGGCTCGCATGGCTGCACTGCGACTGACCTACCTTAGAAGTCATGTCTGCAGTAATACTTAATGCAGCAAAGGCTAGCGCTGCACCGGCCAACAGTCCAGCTGTCGGTCCTTTACGAACTCGTCCACGAAGCTTTCTCTCTGGCCTGCACTCCGAGCAGCCAGCATAGCCGAGGACACCACAGTAGGCGGTATCAGCACCGCACTGCCTGCACGCTGAAGCGCCACCAACCTTGCCTAGGCCACACGCTCCGCACTTGGGTTCATCTTTAGTTTTAACCCATGCGTCCGTGTCCTGGCAACCACAGCTCTGACAGACACGGGTCTGGATGGCTGCGGGGTGCACTTCTGCGATCTTAGTGCCTGGCTCGAGAGTCGTGTCGAACTCGTCAATGCCTACAACACAAACAATACCTTGCTCGTCACCGGTTCCCCAGATACCAGGGACAGCCTCGACAGGACTATCGGTGCACGGCAAGACGACAAAAGTTTCGGTGTCCGCGGCTGCAAGCTTGCGAGCTGCGACTACAGGCACCCATACTCCTGCTCCTTTAACTAGACTGACAGGGTCGCCCTCATACAACAAGGCTGATCCTCCAGTCATATACTCATTCAAATTGGCTCCGGCGGCTCCATGCGTTACAGCTCCTGAGAAGCTCGCTTCCGATTCCGAATCTGAGTCAAGCACAGAGGAACGAATAGCGTAGCAGTGATCAGGCTTGGGGCCGCCAGGGAGCTCGGTTCTCCTCATCTGTATACCCAAAGCGGTAAAGCTATGGCAGTTTTCCATAGGGATGAATCCGAGGCCTCCGCGCTCAGGGCAATCAATGCACCTAGCGCCAATGATCCAACCAACCCAATCCGTCTTGGCGGCTTGGCAGATCTTGAAGCGAATCAAGACTTCCGGTCCAGTAGTTTTGCCTAGCTCGGTCATATTTACAGCCAGGACTACTGATCCTAGAAGCGGGACGTTTGCTCCACCGGCAACTCCCCTGAGAGCTTCTTTATGCTTCCACTTTTCCAATCGCTTGATTGGATGCCTTGGATCCGAAAGACCCATTCCGGCTTTCTTGCATTCATTCAGGATGCCGAGGACTAGCTCTTCTGTCGTAGAGTTGACTCCGGAGCCTCCATCTATCATGATAGGATGCTCGGACAACCCGATTCGAGCTTCAGTGAAGAACTGAATCCCAGAATCATCGTTCGGAGCCCACTCCCAGCACTTGTCAGGAAGCTGAGACAAGGCTTTGAGTATCTCCCATTGTTGATCCGATCCTCTGCCGCCACTTTGTCCGCCGCTCTTATAGGTTGTAGCTTTGCGGACAACGACGGCAGAGTCGCGCTGGCGGTCGGCACTAGGCTCGGCCTGCTCAGCTGCGAAGCTCTCCGCGCGCTTGCGCTTTTCCTCTTGCATCCATACTGTATCAAGGCCGCTGCGGATGATCACCTGTGGACCACTTCCATGTCGTTTGAGTCCGACAGGCTGATCCCATCCTTCCTCAGCGTTGCCATGATCAGTATCTTGGCCACCACCGCGGCGACCTTTACCTTTGCCCTTCGGTCTTCCTACGAACTTTCCTTTATCGTCGAAGTAGTTCTTCCGATGGCTGTACGGGCATTGGCCTTGGGCTGCGGGGCAAGCCTGATCCTTCTTTATATATCTGCATAGGATCTTCTTCTTGTCCTTGCCTTGGCCTTTTGCGCCATCTTTACCTTGACCACCTGCGGCGGGATCCTGCTGGTTACCGCCTTTAGGTTGCTTCGGCTGCGGCTGTTGAGGCTGTTGCTGCTGGGAAACCCCAGCCGCTTGAGCTTTCTTGGCAGCTCTAGTCAGCGCTCCAGTCGGAGTCCGTCCGGTAACCTTAGCATCGTGGTCATATCTGCAATTGTCTCCGTACTTGCAAGTTCCCTTGTCACGGAATTCGTAGCAGACTGTTTTAAAACCGCCTTTTCCGCCGTCACCTTTTCCGCCGTCCTTGCCCTTTTTGCCTTTGCCCTTACCCTTACCTTTCGGGTCAGGCCATTGGCCACCTTGAGCATCATGACGTCCGGGACCAGGACCGTCGTTAGCGACAGAGGACTGGCCAGCCGCTCGGGCTGCGAGGAATGCTTTGGATCCGGCTTTGACGCCTTCGATCTCACATAGCACCTCGTGGCATTCCTCCCATGTTTCAGGAAGCCTGGTGGTAAAACCACCTGCGCCGTCTTTGCGAGGACGTCGATCCATCCGAATCGTCTCGCTAGTCGGAGGTCCCACCTTGACTATATAAGCCAGGAACTTCTCCAACGGCGGCTTGCCCAAACCAACTTCTACAAGGTCAGCGTGCACCTGCTCCCACTCAGCCTCAAACTGAAGGGCGGTTGTATGCTTACCCTTGACCAGATTGGTCCAGTCATTTGCAACGCGCAGCTGTTTCTCTGTCGCTGTCTCCAGGAAGCGAAACAGGCGCTTCTTAATCGTCAGATAGATCTCACCTGGACCATCGACGCTGTTTTCCAAATTCTTGTTAGCTTTGACCACGTTGTCGTAGATCTTACGTCTCGACCCGTGGAGGCAGGACTTCAATGCGACCATCATCTCTTTATCGGCCATTCCTGAGCCGTTATTTGCCAGGTCGCAGATGTCCTCAAACTTCTCATAGAATTCTTCAACTTCTCTACCCCCTGTCCCATCGTCACCTAGTTTGGGCCAGTACACCTTCGGTTCAACCCTTATCGTAGACCTGGGCACGCTAGGCTTGTCTAGGACAGCCTTAAGCAACTCAGTCTGATTGCTTATCGCCTCGGCCATTAGAGTTTCGCCTGGAGTTGAGGCAGCAGCGTGCAGTTTCTGAGCTGCCATCTCTGCCTCTTGCGACCGCAAGCGGTCCTCCAAAGCTGCGAGCTGGTTATCGACAGCTGTGTTTGGTACACTTGGTGTATCCATGCCAGTTCCATTCATCGGGAATTGGGCAACACTTGCTCGATAGTCTTGAGCAACACTCGCGAGCGTGGCCGGCAAGGTGCTCGGCTCACGGCTCTGCGGTCCTAGAGTTAGACCGGAAGGTGCTGCTCGTACGGGAGTCGGCGCAACTTCCAATCCTTGGTTAACGATGGACCGTAATTCTTCGGGACTATCGCCTCGGGCTTCAAGGAGAGCCTCGAGTGCGTTGATCCTTCCGGCTTGTGCTGCAGATCCATCGAGGTCTGCTATCTCAAAGGCGTATTCACGCTTCAGTAAACGTAACTGTCTCAGAGAGTCCCCTCCAGCTTCTTCATGAATCTTGAGTTCATAAGCAGCTTTAGCTATAGTGGCTTCGAGAACACCTTCTCCGAGAGGTTGGCCTAAAGCTTCCAGAGCTATGGCCTGTTTAGTAACCCTTTCAACATAACGATCCAGGACTTCAGTCGCTGGGAGGTAGGGTTTGCCGATAGCGACGTTGAGGCGCGTCGGCGTTCCGGGGTTCTGGCTAGACCATGAGGGTTGTGGACTCCCATGTCCAGACCCTGGTCCTTCTGCTGCTCCGGTGCGGATGTCGCCACTACCTGGACTCCTTTGGGATCCAGGTCGGGGTGTCGACAATCCCGCATTTGCATCCGCGTCTTCGGCCGGCACTGTGCTCGGCTCGAGAGACTGCTGTGGTTGTTCCGCTCCTTCGGCCGGCATTGTGCTCGGCTCGAGAGGATGCAGAGGTGTTCCTTCCTCTGCTGCTAGCGTAAGCGACCACTCATCCCCATACAGCTCATTCATGACAGCCTTCCACAACGCGCTCTCTTGAAGGCTCGTCGTAGCAGTACCATCACGTGCGGCCGTGGGGCGCATGCCATCACCCTTGCGCCATTGCAACCATGCTTGCCAACGCATGAGTGCAGGTCGCACAACATCACCATCTCGAATCGCATCCAACAGCGATTTCTCACTTCCGCTAACTTGTCTAGCCATCTCGGGAAATCAAATCCGTCGTAAAGAAAATCAACAATGATTTCCCGGAGCAGCCCCCAACTGCAATGCTCGTAAGAGCTCTCAATAACGGATCGCCCTACTGAGGTCCGTGAACTATTGGATGCCCGATAGCAAAGTGTGTTATTTGTATTTGT
>Ga0209192_10001369_pt1 | contig 19514 bp, 17 predicted proteins | sample ArcticOcean_MG_C_11_FD_187433 | JGI IMG/M metagenome (GOLD analysis project Ga0209192, IMG submission 187433) | Marine microbial communities from western Arctic Ocean - ArcticOcean_MG_CB2_154 (SPAdes) (version 2) | ecosystem: Environmental > Aquatic > Marine > Oceanic | place: Arctic Ocean... | reverse complement strand
TTTTGGCGTGCTCGGCTTCTGGATCAGCTGCTTCTCCCAAGACTCGCTCCACGGCTCGTTAAAGAAATAAATCGTGAGCGCATACCGGACACCACCACGCGTCGGCATACCGCGATGGACGCCGGAAGAATTGAAGAGCACCAGGTCACCCGCCTTGGCGGTTCCGGTGATCAAGTCCTCTTGCGGGAGCTTCGACACGTGTTCGTCGGAATAGCGGACGATGTCCGAGAACCCCTGCGAAAGGTCAAAGAGGTAGTTGCGCAGCTTGTAGAACCGCCTGTGGCTGCCCCGGAAAAACTGGAACGGGCCATTGTCCATCGTGACGTCGGACAAGTACAGCATCGCCTTGAACTGGAATCCAAGGCTGTCGCGATGCCACCCACCGCCGGATCCCTTGTTGCCTTCTCTGTGCTCCATTCGCGCCGCGAGCGTGAATCGCTGGAGATCTTCGCGATCACTCAATGTACGCGCAATATCCACCGTGAACGGATCATCGCAAAATGCTGCCACCTCAGCTGACACTCGTTCGGCCCCATTGACGCGATGGTCGCTCTTCTGATCATCAATAACCACGGTATCACCCGCACTCATGATGATAGCGTCGATCTTTGCGCGCAACACAGCGCATTGTTCGGCGGTGAAGTAACCCTGAATAATTTGAATTCCATCTCTCCGTAACGTCGTGAGGGAGTCTCGTTGCTTTTTACTGAGCTTGAGGTCGGTCGAGAGTCGAGCGCCACCTCTAGACCCATCTGTATAACCAAAAAATAGCAGCGCCGTGGCAGCAATTAGTTTCTTAAAGTAATCATTTTCTTTCATAGAACTCTCCTATTATATCCGTCAAGACGCGCCAAAAGAAATTATAGACACGGCGTTTGGTGTTAGTAGTGCTTGTTAACGGAGTTGCAGTGCGTATTATTCTGGCGGTCACCCTGAGTGTGAACCTAGTCCCATACAACACGCTTTTGGGATAACATATATTCAGGGTGCGGGGGCTTTAACAACATCCCTCCCTGTGTTAGAAATATATAGATGTATATCCTGGTCAGAGTTAGATACCCATTGTGCAATTCCACTTCTCAATTCACTTTCATAATATGACTTCAAGTGTGACACAGGTCGCGGAACTGGTGCAATTAATCCTGTTGGAATTCCAAACATAGCAGCCTCTATTGTAACTGTACTTGCGATCGTAAGATGAAGATCCGTGGATAGTAATAATAGAGGAAGAGGCGTAGTTGAAACCTCTTCCCAGAAAACATTAGTTCGTTGGCCGAAATTTTTCAAAAGAAAATTTTCCAGCGGCTTTTGCTCCACTCCATGAAGTTGAATTGGGTGCGGTTTTATAAGCCAGATATATTCATCGCTATTTTCTAAAATCACATTTACTAGTGATAGTGGAAAAGAAAGAAACTGCCCGTTCATAAATTCATCAGTGCATCCCCAACCTAATGTGACGAGAATTTTCTTTTTTCTGGGCAGACGAGAAAGCCATGAATATCGGGCAATCGCATCACTTACCAATTTATCTTTCTCATTATTATCAATGAACCGTTGGAGCCATGGGTGGCTAATGGTTTCAATCAGAATCTTATTTTTAATTGTCCACTTTTCCAATACCGCGACGGCTGCTTTATCCCAACACATAAATGTAGTTGGCAAAACTTCAGTTTTACAGCCTTTTCTGTATGACTCTCCATACCAAGGATGTTCATCGCTGATAACGCCGTGCAGCAAATCTGCAACATCAATTCCTCGATTCCTGCAGGCAAGACAAAGAGCTGCGTCTGGTTGTATAGCTATAACGCGCCGTGGGTTTGTTACCAGCAATATTTGGTCCCAAACTTCTTTAATGCACCTCGTACCAAAATATGTTTCTTTGCTTAATAGGTTTTGGAGTATTCGACTTATCCCTGCACGAACAAAACTTCCATTAAAATCAATCACTTCGCCAAACGCTTTATTACCTGCCAATTGGCTGAATGGGGATGCAATTGTCAAACAAGAATAACCTTTTTTCAGGTAAACCTCTTGAAGTGAATCAATAAGTGGTGCATAGGCTTTGTTATCGAACGTATAGCTACGATGACCGTCATGATCTACAAATAAGATATCAACATTTTTTAACCTATTCCAATCGTCCATTTTTAGCAAGGACTTGAACAATGGTTTTAAACCATAGATTTTATAATTTTGTAGCATCGCCTGTTTGATTCCTAGTTGGATGTGAAGTTGATGACTGGGATAATTCTAAATTGACGCGGCGCGCGAATCAATTACCCTGCTGTTCAATATCATTTCTCTTTTAATACTTCTATATTCTTGCAATGACTCCACATTCATAGCGGTTGCAATCCTCAAGACGTAATCCTCTTTTGATCCAATATTCATGATTCTTTCGATTCCGACTCAAAGTAGTCTAACTCTCACGAAGATTTTTTATTATTCCTGGCCATTCTACGGAAGCTGGGACTGGACTCGAGTAGATGTTCGTAGGTGCCTTGCGCTACCACCTGTCCGTGTTCCAGCTCCACGATAGTGTCGCAGTGCCGCACGGTAGTTAGCCGGTGGGCGATGAACAGGATGGTAAGTTCTCTATTAAGCCCCTCAATGGCATCCATTACCGACTGTTCGGTGGCGTTGTCGAGGGCGCTGGTGGCTTCATCGAACACCAGCACGCTGGCCTGCTTGTAAAGCGCACGGGCGATACCGATGCGTTGGCGCTGGCCGCCGGAGAGACGGACGCCACGCTCTCCCACATAGGCTTGATATCCTTTCGGACTGCTTTCAATAAAATCCGAAATCTGTGCTTGACGTGCCGCCTGCTCCACACGATCCAAATCGATAGCGTCGCGCGGCACACCGAAGGCGATGTTCTCGGCCAGAGTGGCGTCGGACAGGTGGATGCTTTGCGGCACATGGGCGATGCTTCGTTGCCAAGCCCTAAGATGGTTGCCACTGATGGGTTGGCCATCCACCAGAAACTCACCCTCGGTTGGTATTAGTAATCCCATCAACAGGTCAAGCGCAGTGCTCTTGCCACTGCCGGTACTGCCCACAAAGCCGACCCGGGCACCAACGGGGATGGTGAGATTGAGGCCATCCAGCACCAAAGGGCTGTCATTGTTATAGCGGAAACGCACTCCCTTGAATTGGATATCTTTACGGAAGAGCATCGGCGCTGTCACGGGTTGAAGCAGCTCCGCCGACAGAGGCTGATCGAGCAGTGCGATGGTATCAGCCAGCGAGGCCTGACCGCCGGCAATGCCCACCCAGGCGCTATATAGGATTTGCATGGCCGGTAGCAAGCGTTGGGCACCGAGTGCCAGCACGCCAAGCACAGGCAGGACTGAGGTGATACCCCCGACTTGCCGGCTAAGGGCATAGGCCAAGGTGGCGATCAGCACCATGCCAAGCGACTCCATGACTGGGCGTGGATTTCCGCCAATAATGATGTTGCTACCCTGGGCCCGCCGCAATGGGTAGTCGGCCTGGCGGAAGATGTCGCAATAAGCGGGCTGCGTCCCATCCAGCAGCACATCGCGAATGCCACCCAAGCCTTCCTGCAGGGCTTTAACAACTTGAGTTTGTTCGTAGGCGATGCGCTGACTGTTGCGGTGCAATCGTCGGCGGGACACCCAGGTAATCAGACCATAACTGGCACCGAAACCGATAACCGACACCGAAGCTACGACCGGATGAATGGCGAACAAGGTGAGCATGATGGCCACCAGCAGCACAGCTGAACTGACGAACGTCAAAAATGGCAGGATCACCCCGAACACTACGACGTTAACTTTGTTGGTGATGCCGCTGATCACCTCGCTGCTGTTGCGGGCCACATGCACCGAGTAGGGCTGATAGAGGGTGCGGCGATAGACTTCGATGCTGAGGTCTGAGCCGGCGGCAATTCCTAACCGGGTGGCGGCCCATAATAAAAGGATGCGGATTGCTCCAGCCATTAGGGCTGCCGCAGAAAACGCGACTGTGAGGGGCAACACCAATTGATCGGCTGACGTGATGCTCCAATCCAACGCCACATTCGCGACGATAGGGTGGCTGAACACTTGCTCGGGCGCAACGAGTATGCCGAGAAATGGCAACACGGCGCCTAGGCTGACGACTTCTGCGAACGCGCTGACCAGCATCAAGACCATTAACAGAGTGAATTGACGCTGACGGCGTCGGCTGAGGTGATGCCAGAGTCGTACCAGTAAATTTGAGAGGCTATTAGTAGTGAGAATAGTGGGTTTCATTTTAAGATTCAAAATTCAACGGGGTTTCCCCCATGGGTTTAAAGGCCAGTTCCCAGACAGTAATAGCTTTGCCACAGCCGGTGTAGATGAAGTGGTAGCCAATGGGTGGGTATGCGCTGATGCCTTTGCGTACATCTTCGATATCTACCCCCAGTCGCTCGGCCAGGCTGACCATTTCGTTCATGAAGCTGATTTTGGTGGCCAACATAGCATTGGCGGCATATTTAGTCAGCTCTACTAATCGGGCACAGCTGGCTAAGCCTACGTAGCCACTGCCAAAAATAGAAATATTCATAATTGGGCTTTAAACCTTATAGTAGTTGCGATACCAGTCCACAAACCGCTGGATACCATCATCGACCGTCGTGGCGGGTTTGTAATGAAATTGCTCAACCAGGTCGTCCACGTCGGCATAGGTGTCGGGCACGTCGCCAGGCTGAAGGGGGAGTAGTTCTTTTACGGTTGTTTTCCCCAGTGCCTTTTCTATGGCACTAATGTAGTCCATCAGTTCCACAGGTCGGCTATTGCCTATGTTGTAAACGCGCCAAGGAGCTAGGCTGGTGCCGGGGTCGGGAAAATTACTGTCCCACTGCGGGTTGACGGGGGCCGGGCGGTCTAGCGTGCGAATGACGCCTTCCACAATGTCGTCCACATAGGTAAAGTCGCGCCTGTGATTGCCGAAGTTGAAGACTTGAATCGGCTCACCCGCAAGAATAGCTTGGGTGAACTTGAACAGCGCCATGTCGGGGCGGCCCCATGGTCCATAGACGGTGAAGAAGCGCAGACCAGTCGTAGGCAAGCGATATAGATGACTGTAGGTGTGCGCCATGAGCTCATTAGCTTTTTTGGTCGCAGCATACAGGCTCAATGGGTGGTCTACATTCTGGTGTATCGAAAACGGCATGGCGGTGTTGGCACCATAGACGCTGGAGCTGCTGGCATATACCAGGTGTTCGACCCCATGGTGGCGGCAGCCTTCCAAAATGTGTGTAAAGCCGACGATGTTACTATCGATGTAGGTCAGCGGATTCTCGATGGAGTAGCGCACTCCAGCTTGGGCGGCGAGGTTGACTACGCGCTGGGGCTTGTGCGTGGCAAAGGCTTTTTCTATGGCGCTACGGTCAGCCAAGTCGATGCACAGGTGTGTGTAGTTGATGTGATTGGCATGCCGGGCCAGTCGCGCTTCTTTGATTGCGGGGTCGTAATAATCGTTGTGATTGTCAATGCCAATAACCGTGTCGCCGCGCTCAAGCAAACGCAGGGTGAGAGCAGAGCCGATGAAGCCGGCGGAACCGGTGACGAGGTAGGTGATGGTCATAGGCTTAAACTCACAGGCGCCACAGGCATGCACCTGTGGCTGTAATGTCTTCGGGCAAATAAGCGGATTTGATGTCGATGAACACGCCGCCAGCTTTCAGTGGGGCCAACAGGCTGGCCACCGACTGGGTGGTGTATTCCGCATGCGGCACAGCGGCGACAATGGCGTCGGCGTTCTGAGGCAACTGGCCCCACCCGCTGAGCGTGATGCCGTATTCGTGTAGCGCCTGCTCGGGCTCGGCTAGGGGGTCGTGCACGTGCACTTCACAGCCAAAATCCTGCAACTCCTTAACCACGTCGGCTACCTTGCTGTTGCGCAGGTCGGAGCAGTTTTCTTTGAAGGTAAGGCCCAACACTATGACTTTGGCACCCTTGATATTGGTGCCGTTAGCAATCATTTGCTTGATAGTTTGCTGCCCTACATAGGCGGCCATGCTATTGTTGATGCGACGGCCGGCCAGAATGACTTGCGGGTGGTAGCCTAGAACCTCGGACTGGTAGCTCAGGTAATAGGGGTCCACGCCGATGCAATGGCCACCCACCAGCCCAGGGCGGAAGGGCAAAAAGTTCCACTTGGTGCCGGCGACCTCGAGCACTTCCAGCGTATCGATACCCACGAGATCAAAGATGATGGCCAACTCATTCATCAGGGCGATGTTGAGGTCCCGCTGGGTATTTTCGATCACCTTGGCGGCTTCAGCCACCTTGATGCTGGTGGCCTTGCAAACCCCTGCAGTGATAATGCTGCCGTACACCTCGGCTACCTTATCAAGGGTGGCTGGGGTGTCACCCGATACAACCTTGACAATCTTGGTAACCGTGCGCTCCGTGTCACCGGGATTGATTCGCTCGGGACTATAACCCACCCAGAAGTCCTGCTTCCACTTGAGGCCGGAGTGTTTTTCCAAAATAGGGATGCACACCTCTTCCGTCGCGCCAGGGTAAACGGTGGACTCATACACTACGATGACGCCGCGCTTCAGGTGCTTGCCCACGGCTTCACTGCTCTTGATCAGGTGCGTAAAGTCGGGCTGGTGCCCGACACCCACTGGGGTGGGCACAGCGATGATAATGAAGTCAGCCTCTTGCAGTACCGCGGGGTCGGTATGGAATTGGAGTTGGGTGGCAGCCTGCAGGGCTTGTGTGCTGACTTCACCAGTGAGGTCGATGTGGCGGCGATAGGCTGCCACCTTCTCTGCAGACAGGTCCAAGCCTAGTGTCGGCAATTTTTTGCCAAATTCAACGGCAAGAGGAAGGCCGACGTAACCTAGTCCAACGATTGCGATGGTTGGTTGTTTATTAGTAGAGCGGAGACTTGGGGTCATGGGTAGGGATTTCCTTAAATATTGAAAAAGATAACCGGGTATTGACATAAATGACTCGCACGCCGGACTGCTGCCATCTATATTAAGACTACAAAAAATAACTTTTTGATAGTATCACTGTTTATGACTAAGAATTCCTAAATGCCCCCAACTAAGTGGCGTTCCAGCATCAATCGATACAGCAGCTTTATTACCAATAAAATCATCAAAAAATTCAACTGCCAAGCCATTTCCCGGTCTTATTGATTTTAGATTCTCATAAGTAAACTCGTCACCTACATGAATATCATTTACTACATAAATCGAGCGCTTATGTAACACAGAGGTTGCCTCTGAAGCGCTCGACTTAATAACTGCTGATCCCAAAGATTTCCAAACAATAGCTGCTTGCTCAACAAGATAGGTAAACTCAGCCTGATCTAAAGAGAACGCTGAATCTACAGTATCATGTGATTTGTCATCTATAAAATGTTTTTCTATCACTGAAGCTCCAAGAGCTATAGAAGCCAGCGAACCCGCGACACCTAAAGTATGATCAGACAAGCCAAAATGACAGCCAAACATCGTTCCTAAGGAAGGCATAGACTTCAAATTAGCATCCTCAGGTGCAGCGGGGTATGCGCTAGTACATTTAAGTAAAATAATTTGCGTCGCCCCATTTTTTCTTGCGACGTCAACGGCCTTCTCAATATCACCCAGAGATGCCCCGCCAGTTGACATTATTATTGGCTTATTAGTTTCTGCAACTTTTTTGATCAACTGGACATCAGTGAGCTCAAGCGAAGCAATTTTATAAGCCGCAACATCAAGCGACTCCAAAAAGTCTACCGCAGTAAGATCAAATGGACTGCTAAACACCTCCATCCCTAGACTACGAGCTTTTTTAAACATAGGCTCATGCCATGCCCATGGTGTATGCGCCTCTTCATACAAATCATATAGCGTTCTTCCATTCCAAAGACTGCTTGGATCTTTAATCATGAATTCACTGCGATCTGACTTAATAGTAATAGTATCAGGCCTATAAGTTTGGAATTTCACCGCATCCGCACCCGTTAGCGCAGCACTTTCAATTATCTCAAGAGCTCGCTCCAACGAGCCGCCATGATTTCCAGATAATTCAGCTATTATATAAGGCTTTCTGCCGTCTCCGATCGCTGTATTACCAATATATATATCATCCATTAAAACTACTCCTCATACTTTACATGCTTTATTGATGCCTAGTTACTGCAAAATTAACGAGATCAACATACCTATTAACTGAGTTTTCAGTATCAAAATAACCCTGCATATACAGGTTATTACCTATTATTTTAATGTTTTCTTTAATGAAATTGGTACTAAAGGTTGTGCAATTATGAACTTCAGGCCCTATGTCAACTTCATCCATTCCATACAGGCCTTTCAAGACTCCATCAGTTATAGCATCTTCAAATTTACTTAAGAAATTCTCTAGAGAAGTCGCCTTCGTCAATCTAAATCGAAAGTCAATAATTGAGACGCCGGTATAAGGAACGACGGTATAGTTAACAATAAAGTTATCTTTATTTAAAAATGGCAATAAATTAGTGGCTGACTTTTCTAATGTACAGAATTTCCGGATTAAAGTATTCTCTAGCTTATGTTTGGCTACATTATGAACTACATTGACGTCGCTATCCAAAATATCAAAGGTTTCGTGTATGTACTTCGCAAGCGGAACGTAGGCATTAACAGTGCACGAACCATAGGAAACCGAAGAATCTTCGACATTTAGTTCCTCATGATTGAACCCATAAACTAAAGTTTTTGGAATGTCCCATGAAGTTGCGGACACTAAAACCAACTTAGTATTTCCAATCAGTAAACAACTGTTAGCTTCAGCGACTGTTCTTTTACCTGAACACTCCAAGAAAAAATCAGGTTTCCCTAACCAGTCAACAGACTCAGCTTGGGACGAGGTAATTTGGATGCTATATTTTTCTCCAGATGGTTTTATGATATTTAATCGGTTATCACTCGAAAGTTGTATTTTGTATTTGTTGAAAATTACATACTCATCAGTTGATATGAGATCAAAAACTTCTCTTTGCGAAAGATAATCATCATTAATATAGTCGATAGTGAAATTACACTCTAAGCTCCTATCTAACCAATACTTCAACAGATGAAGCCCAAAACGGCCGAAACCATTTATTCCAGTACTGATATTTTTCATACTCTTCTCCTTAATTATTTACTGTCTTAATAACAAATAGTTGATTGACGGCATCTTGCACCTTCTTCAACTCGATTGAAGTTGGTGCCGAGATAGTAATAAAGTTTGTTCTGATAGAACAGTCCTTATACTCTTCAATCTTATTACCAACACTGCTAGTTACAACTATCTTATGAACCCCAGGAATTTCTTGAGCTTCCCTTAATCCCTCAATTGAAACTATGATTCCTGGCTCGGGCATCAAGCTATATGTCTTGGACCGCATTACATACTTTGGAATCAAATCCAAAGGATCGAGTGCCTTGCCCATAGCAATATCTATAGTGGCTTTGATAATATCTATACCAAATGAAAGGGGCTTTCGGTATTGAGAATCATAACCACCTGAAGTCCTTGCCGTAACTTCAATGATTCGAACATTTCCAGATAAGTCGATAATTAAATCACCCTTGAAAGCACCATTTTTAACTCCAATGGCATTAGCAGCTTCAGTCATTTTTTGAAACATTCTAGCTTGAATTTCAGCAGGTAAAGTGGAGGGCGTGACAGATTCGGTTTGCACTGCAAATATTTCTTTCTCCAGAAATACACGGTCCGAGATACCCGCGGGGTACAAAATGCTATCATAGATAACGCAGTCTACACTATGCTCGGAACCTATCATCTCAGCTTCAAGTAAGACCTGTGATTCGGTCAGAAGTGAGTTTTTAGCGTTAAGATATGCCTTCTCGAGATTATTGGAATTTGTAACTCTCGTTATACCGCGAGAGGCAGAGTTATCACTGGGTTTAATGTATAGCGGATAACCGATTTTTTTTGCGGCACGAACACAGTCTTCAAAACTTGAAGCGCTCTCAAATACAACATCCTCCACACCCCCATCTCTTAGAGCCTGTCGCATTAAAACCTTATTTTTACAATTCCTTGCTACATCAGGACCAATTCCAAACAGTCCGGCTTTGGCAGCCGCGTAAGCAACGGTATACTCCGCATCAGTTCCCTGCGTATAGACTCCCGATATTAAACTTTTGGAAGCTAGATCCTGCGCTAATAATGCTGTTTCAGCAAAATTATTTATATCAATTTCATAAAAATTATCTGAAAATGGTCTAGCAGCACAAGACCCGCTGAGGTCAGTCAAATATGTTTCATAACCTAGCTCTCGAGCACGTATTAAAGCTGGTATTTGCAAAAGACCTCCACCAATAATCAATATGCCTTTACGCATAAATTCTCCTCATTAATAGTTTTAGCAAAATCAAAATATAGCTCATCTATTCTATCATAAACAGGAACTGACAAGCTATGGTTAACATCTGTATTGACTAAAATACAATTAGCACCGACTGCCGATGCTCCCTGACAGTCATCTATAAAACTATTGCCAATGATAGTGAGCTTACCCATTTCAGTTAAATTTAGACATTCGGAAAGATGTAGAAAACCTGACGAGTTTGGCTTTTTTCCAGCGCAATCGCCATATTGGATATGAGAAAAATAACTTTTCAATCCCGACACTTCAACTCTATGCTCCTGAACATAACGAAGTCCATTAGTAAACATAGCAATTTTAATATTGTTGGTTGTCAGAAGCGTTAACAAATCTATAACTCTTGGGAAAACTAATTCGCGTGATGATCTTTGAGATAAAAAATCTTGAATAATTTCTTTTTTATAGGCCATATCAAGCTTTAAATAATCTAGCACATCATCAACATGACCCTTATATCCATCACCTTCTCTATTAAAAATATCAAAGAAACACGCTACTAAATCACTACAGTTGAGTATAGTTTGGTACTTTTTAAGCACAACATTCCAACGCTCCATAACCGAAAATCGTTCATCAACAAGAGTATCGTCAAAGTCAAACACAAAGACCTCAGTGCTATTGAGCAACCGTCCAAGCCGCGCTTTTCGATCAAAAATCATAGAACAATATCACCATCTATATAGTTTTCATTTGGACATCTATTTTTCTGGCTACAGAGAGCTCTCACGACAAAAGACAACCATGAATAATAGAGTCTATAGGCTTTCCATCTAATAGAGTGTGCTGCCTAAGAGCACCCTCTTTCACAAACCCCGCAGACTCCAGCAAGCTAATATGGGACTTCCTAAAATGATAGGTTTCACTAAACAATCTATTTAGCCTCAATTGGTCGGTCGCAAGAAGTTTTATAAGCGTTAAAAATGTTACGAAATCTTTAGAATATAATGGAGGCACTTCGGCACGATCCGTCGCAGAAAGAAAGGATACTTCAGCTCTCTTATGCTCCCAGGATATATGTACTAAGCCGCCGTAACCTATAAGTTTATCGTCCAAAAGTAGCCCTAGTAAAATCTGAGACGGCTCATTATTTTCAATCTGGCTCCAAACTTCCTGAGAAAAATAACCTTTTTGTTCATCTTTAGTAATCTCAGCAGCTTGACGAAGCACAGCCATTTGCTGATTACGCCAATTGCGTATTGCCTCAATATCTTCTCTTTGCACGGGAGCTATGGAATACCCTCCCTTTATAGTGATCTGATTTTTAAGACATTTATATTTTATCATTTCCAAATTCTCAGTTTAACCCTACTAAATTACTGTGGAAAATAAGGCCCGAAAGAAAAAGGAAAACATCTTAACATTCTTTTATTTGATAAAAAGTCACATCAACACAAAATAAATATTGGTCGAAAAATGAATAAAAGTAATCTGCGGAAGCTAAGACATTCGTTTTTTATGAAAAATTTTTCTAACACTTACTTAGTCACTAAAGTTCACTAGGCGAAATTTTATAATTTTCTTGCCATCATTACAATTTCTCTACCCACACCAGCACTCGTAAAGCCACTATATAGTTTTCTCCACAATTCTTTGTTGGCAAATTTCGACAAATTTATTTCAAATTGCTTCCTTAACCCATGACATTTACGACCTAAATCCTTGTCATCAATATAATCTTCTCCCATCATAAGGAACATATCTATCGGAAAAGTTGTTTCTTTATGGACAACTTCAAATCCACAGTCTTCAACAAGTGACGTTAAACTTTTCTGATTAAAGTAGTTTAAATGATGCGGGGGCGCAATCCACCACGGCTTAAAGCCGACAGACTCACGTAAAAGCTCCTGAAAAGGATTAAAGTCATTTGGTACGATTAAGCAAATGAGACCATCTTCATTAAGAGTGCGGTGAGCCAAATTTAAGAACGCTTTAGGGTCTGTCAGATGCTCCAACACCTCCCCCATATTAATAACATCATATTTCCCCAAAGTCTTAGCTGAAGTTTCATTAAAAAACACTTCCTCAATGTCAAGCTTGAGGATCTCTTTACTATATGCCGCTGCTTGAGTATTAGGCTCTATACCTTTCACTTGCCATCCAAGACTTTCCCCTAATTTCAAGAAAAGACCTGGCCCCGAGCCAATATCAAGAATTTTACGTCGACTAGGCGGCAGATTACTCTCTAAGATCTCATAACGATCTGTATAAACAATATCCCACCACTCTTTATCTTCGATATAGTGCTCAATATAAAAAGGCTTTTCTGTTTGGTAATAGTCATGACTGTAAAACTCCTCCAGATCATCATCTGACGGAATAGGTGTTACATGCTTAAAACCACACTCGACGCACTCAATAATATCAAAATTATTTGAGGACTCAATTAACTCTCCATGATGAGAGTTACCATCTTTGGATATCCACTTACTATCTTCTGACATATATTTATTCCTTAGTTAATCGATAAAAACCAGTGTGAGCAACAGGCGAAGAGAGCATTTCACTATTTGATGAATCTTTAATCAATTTAAAAACTTCATGCACTGCAATAGCATACTGTGCTAGCTCCGCTTTACCGTGAGCCAAAGAGGGTTTGAACTGTCTAAATCCGAGAAACCCACGTCGTAGCATCTCAATTACAAATCTAGTGTTAAGCTCTTGAGATTTGTGACTATTAAATGCAAAGGCTGCCAAACTAGGCAGACCTGTGACCGTTATAGACAATCCTGTTTTTACAGCGGCATCTCTCCAGATAGTTTTTGTCTTCTCACCAATATCCATAATATGCTTATCAGCTTGGGTTGCTTGGTATTTTTTTAGTGTTGCTAAAGCAGCGGCTGGCCCAACTCGATCCGTCCAGTTGGTACTTGATATAAATGTTGATTGAGCCGCTTGCATAACTTTCTCTGCACCTAATATCGCAGACATGGCATAGCCATTCGCCATTGATTTCGCAAAGACAGCTATGTCGGGATAAACACCATAATGACGATGAATACCGCCCGCACACATTCGGTAACCACTAGTTATCTCATCAAAAATCAGAACGGCGCCAAGCTCTGATGCTATATCTCTTAGAACTTGTAAATTCTCAATGGAGGAATCTTCTCCACGCGCTGGTTCTATTATAATCGCTGCTATTTCAGATTCTTTCCCACGTATTGTCGCTCTAAGAGATTCAATATCATTCAAGTTAAAAGGAATAGCTGTGCCCTTTAGTCCTCGGGGCACACCACTAGGCTGAAGCCCAGGCATTAATTGGCCATCTAGACCTGATTCATCGGCCAGATTAGCAGCTAAATACCAGTCAGTCCAGCCATGATAACCACTAAAAAGTACAGTATCACGTTTAGTTTTAGCTCGCGCAATTCGCACTGCAATTGACATAGCTTCGCCGCCACTTCGCGCATATCGCACCATATCAAACCATGGATGAAGATCTAAAAGCGCTTCAGCCAGAACCACTTCTTCAGTGCAATTTAATGAGCTGTTTACTCCATTTCGGACTGCCTCAATAACTGCATTATCTACATCATCATCAGCGTAACCAAGGATGCAGGCTCCTACAGCCATTATTGACATATCAATAAATTCACGGCCGTCCAGATCCCAAACTCGACAGCCTTTAGCTTTTGCATAATAGGCCGGCCAGATATCGGGAGCAAACATTTCGGGTCGTTTTGACAAAAGTTGGGTTCCACCAGGAATTAAAGTTTTTGCCCTACTATAAAGTTTCGGCCCCTTACTGTTAGCTAATACATTCAAATCAATCATTTTACAGTGCCCTCATTACTTAATGATTTAATATAACCTTCGTTGCGGACAATACCGTTATTAATACTATAGAGACTTGAATCCGCCTTAAGTAAATTCAATACTTCATGCGTCATAAAAGGAGAATTTTTTCTATACAATTTTTCAAAAATTTTTGTTAGTAATTCATAATCAGATGCTTCATCTAGCGTCCAGCGCTGATTTGACAGCCCATGAAAAAGTTTTAATGCACCATTTTTAAATAAATCAGGATTGTTCTCTATATATGGGCCTACATGCTCTCTTTCTGATTTTAGTCTGGCCTCTTTCCATGCCCTCTCAATTGCAGAGAAAGAGAAAACGGAACAATCTAGTCCATCAGGGAACTCTCCTCCGAGGCCATATAAATCATAGTTGCCAGCTAGAAAACCCGTTATCACTGCATCAACTACAACAGGGTCAATAGCGGGGCAATCCGCTGTAATGCGAACAACTGGATCGGCCTGATATATTTTAGCGGCTTGATAATAACGATCCAGCACATCATCAAGGCTTCCACGAAAGACATTTACATTGATTTTCTTACAATAATCCTCAATTAGATCATCACTAGCCTCTAGACTAGTAGCCACAACAATATTATCAACCATCCGACAATATGACAAACGCTCAACCACATGACCTAAAACCGGCATGCCAGCTAGCGGCTTAAGTACTTTTCCTGGAAGGCGCGATGAACTCATGCGAGCCTGTATAATGGCAACAACTGTCACAATAAACTCCACTCGGAAGGATTCAGCAGCCTTGTATCTGTAATGCGGAAACTTTCAGGGAACTGCCCGATGTTATTCGCCGCGCTAATTATATTTTTAAACTGCTCTAAACTATCTACACCCACAACAACCCTTGATATTCTCTTGTCAGATAACGCAAACGATACAGCTGCTTGGACGGGTTCGATCTCATTTCCGCTAAGCCAATCATCCCACTGACACCATAGACTCCGCCATTTACTAAACTTTTCTGGCCTTTTTCCTTCACCCATAAGCAACAATCCCTGTAAAAAAATAGAACGAATATGCACTTCCACATTTTCTTCGCTCATACGCTGCAGCCATCCACTCTCATCTAATCGCCTATCAAATACATTGTAAGGGGCTTGCACTAAATCAGGCTTAAATGAATCCCATAATTTATCCAGTTCATTTGGAGTATAAATGGAGAAACCAACCTTTTCAACTACTCCATCACTTTTCAGTTGGAGCAGCAGATCCCACAATTCCTTTTTATCCGGATCAAACAATTGACTAGGTCTGTGCAGAAGGAGGCCCGATAATTTTTTAACTCCAAGAGTTTCTAATGACCGATGCACCTGACTATCAAACCACAATTTTAGGTTTCCATAATCGTCTGGAATTTCAGGCAGCTTCGAGACTACCTGGTACCCATCTACCCCAACTTCCCCTAAGCACTCCTCACTTGACCCGTACGCGATTGCTGTGTCTATCGTATTAACTCCAGAATTCTTAGCATAAGCTAGAATTTTTTCTGCCTCAGATCTATTAACTTGCCCATTTGTATTTGCAATACCGTAATGGGTGCCAAATTGAACCGTTCCTAATGCAATTTTCACAACTGAAGTGCTTTTCTCAGTGAAGAGATAACGAAATCTTGCTGTGTAACTGTCATAGTTGGATATAAAGGCAAAGTTATAGCACCTTTGTAATATTGCTCTGCCTGTGTGAGATCCGTAAACATAACCCCAGTTTGCTGATAATATGGCTGTGTATGCACAGGTATATAATGTAAATTCACAGCGATACCATCTTTTCTTAAATATTCAAATACTTCCTTATGTTTATTTGTATCTTTTAACCGAATAATATACAAGTGAAAAGAGGAGTATCCATCATGATGCTGATATGGAATCACCAGTGGAAGATACTTAAGAAGCTCATTGTATCTCGTTGCAAAATCATGTCGACGTGATACATAATCATCCAACCTACTTAGCTGACTAATCCCCAGCGCTGCTTGCATTTCAGTCATTCGATAATTAAATCCCAAATCTATTTGCTGATAATACCAACCACCATCTGGCTCACGAGTCATTTGGCCGGGGTCCCGCGTAATACCATGGCTAGTCAATAATGACATCTGTTCTGCAAGCTTCGAATTATTGGTTAATGCCATGCCTCCTTCGCCCGTTGTAATAATTTTTACCGGATGAAAGCTAAATACAGTTATGTCACTATATTTACACCCACCAATTGGTTCATTTAAATAACGTCCTCCGATGGCATGTGACGCATCTTCAATAATTTTAAACCCATACTCTTCAGAAAGAGCATGGATAGCTTTCATATCACAAGACTGTCCACTAAGATGAACTGGGATAACAACTTTTGGTAAATTTCCAGATTTTTTGGCTTGAATAAGCTTTCTTTTTAAGGCTTTTGGGCAAAGATTATAAGTAATTGAATCAATATCAACAAAATCAACTTTTGCCCCACAGTAAATTCCACAGTTGGCTGATGCCAGAAAAGTAATTGAAGTGGTCCACAACCAATCTCCATCACCTAGACCTAGAGATAAGCAAGCGAGATGCAAGGCAGAAGTAGCTGAATTAACCGCAATTGCATACTGAGCATTACAATATTTAGCTGTCGCATTCTCAAATTTTTTAACCTGGGGACCCTGAGTCAAAAAATCAGACTGTAAAGTGTCGATAACTGCATCAATATCTGCTTGCGTTATATCTTGTCTTCCATATGGGATATTCATCACTTAACCTTAAAGTAAGTTATTCAGAACTGGCCAATTTTTGATTTGTTACTATTCAGCCATTCTTCTAGCTGACCCTTGGTCATCCACTCCTGATTGTTGTCTGATGTATAGGTAAAATCAGAGCGGACTTTTATCCCGTCATTTATACGGTTAGGGTCCAATCCCCAGCTGTAAATAGATGGTAATATTTTAAAGTGTTGATCATATTCGAAAGTAAAAGGTGCATCCTCGCAGCCGATCATTTGCTCATGCATTTTTTCTCCGGGACGTATGCCTATAATTTCTTGCTTTCTACCTGGAGCGATCGTGTCAGCGAGATCAGTTACTTTCATAGACGGAATTTTCTTAACATAAATTTCACCTCCAACCATATCCGCAAACGCGTGCCACACCAACTCGACAGCATGCTCCAGGCTAATCATAAAACGAGTCATGTCTGGATGAGTAATAGGGATACTCTTATTCTCCGGTATGGAATAAAAAAATGGTATCACTGACCCTCTAGAACCCATAACATTGCCATATCTCACAACAGCAAATCTAGTAGCATCACGACCAGCGTAAGAATTACCCGCTATAAAAAGCTTATCGGATGCCAGTTTCGTTGCCCCATAAAGATTGATTGGATTGCTAGCCTTATCTGTAGATAAAGCAACCACCCGCTTAGTCTTTTTATCAATGCATGCATCGATAACATTCATCGCGCCATTTATATTCGTTTTTACACACTCAAAAGGATTATATTCTGCCGTCGGTACTATTTTGGTCGCTGCCGCATGTACCACATAATCGATTCCATCTAGCGCTCGCGCCAAACGCTCCTTATCTCTAACATCACCTATAAAAAACCGAATCCTACCATCATCCGGATAGAGCTTAGCCATCTCCCACTGCTTCATTTCATCCCTAGAATAGATAACCAGTCTTTTAGGATTGTATTTTTCGAGTGTCATTTCGACGAATTTATGTCCAAATGAACCTGTGCCGCCCGTAACTAAAATTGATGAATCGTTAAACATTTTTTAACCTTCCTTTTTTAAGATTTACCTAACTACCTATTTTATGGCCTAGACTGGAACTAGAATAACAGAAACCGTAAATCTAAACACTGGATCGGTACCACTCCACAAATTTAAATATTCCATCTTCTATTGAAGTTTTAGGAGAAAATCCAAACTTAGTATTTATATTGTTAATATCCGCATAAGTTACTGGAACATCTCCTGCCTGCATATCTTGCATAGACATAACAGCAGACTCGCCTAACGCCGCATCAATATCAAGTACAGTTACATCGTTATTCTAGGCAAGAAGCACTGAAAGTGACACGCCTAGGTAGCCAGATCCGACGACTATCATTTTTATTTTACTAGTCAATTCTATAAAAGCCTTAATTTAATAACAGGCTCTTTATAGACTCCAAAAATTCAGCCGTATAGCATTCGATAATAGCCTTTATCAAGAGTTAGCTTAATGTAAATTTAAGAATAGGGATCTAGAAGCTTAAGCGATCTTTTGCTTGATTGCATAATGCCTTATAAGCACTAATAAAATACTTAACATTCCACCCAATAGTGCGCTTAAGATACAAATTAGAGCTCTTTTAGGCTCTGATTTTTGTTCCATTACCGCAGGAGGGTCAATGTAATCAAAAACGTAATATTGATTGGCTTCAATTAGTGTTAACTTTTTAGTTTCTTCTTGAAGGAGTTGAGCTATAACTTGCTTGATTTCAGATAAACTAGTTATTGAAATTTGTTGATTAAGATAGCTGACAGCCTTTTCTGACTCTGATTTATCTTTTTGTCTATAAAAAGCATTAACTTCATTAATAACTAACTCAGCCCATTGCTTCGCAATAAATGGTGATTGATGTTTAATTAACAGAGTGATAAAGCCAGATTTTTTATCTGCACTTAAACTTAAGTGTTCGGTTTTAAATACTGCAAAGCTTTCTTGAGCACTTGGTATTTGTTGCTGAGGATAAGAATAGTCTCTAATCCAAGTATTGCTGTTCGTGTCGTAAATACCATCATCAAAAGTCAGTGTATTTGTTTTAGAGTTCCAAGATTTAACGGCCATAAGATCTGGCAGGTAAATATTTGTCAGTATGTTGTTCTCAAAGAAACTCAGAGAGCTAATCTTTTGCATTGCTTTTGCAGAATTACCCTCATCACCACCAGAAGGGAGGCTTATTCCAGCAAGACCTGCAAGACCACTATAACTTCCAAGAGCTCCAGAAATGCCGCTAGATGAATTAACAGGAACTAGCATAGCTTTAGATTCATATATATTAGGTAAAAGGAGACTATAAATAACTCCAACGATCGATACAAAAGCAGTCAGAGAAACAATAATCCATTTTCCCTCCAATAGAACATAAAAAAGTTCTCGAAGATCTATTTCATCATCAAAATCGTTGGGATGTTTATTGCTATGTACTTCTTGCATAAAAAATTATGTATTGATGTATGAGTTAAGTTTATCGTATTCTTGTTTCTTTTTGATAATAAATTGCTTCGTTATAGCTGTTTTTTCTTGGATACCCTTCGGCGTTAAAATATATGCATAATTTAATTTTTTGTTTGAATTATTAAAGTTAT
>Ga0209192_10001367_pt1 | contig 19536 bp, 18 predicted proteins | sample ArcticOcean_MG_C_11_FD_187433 | JGI IMG/M metagenome (GOLD analysis project Ga0209192, IMG submission 187433) | Marine microbial communities from western Arctic Ocean - ArcticOcean_MG_CB2_154 (SPAdes) (version 2) | ecosystem: Environmental > Aquatic > Marine > Oceanic | place: Arctic Ocean... | reverse complement strand
ATATATATATATATATATATATATATATATATATTACAAAAATTTAATTATTATTTCTAATAATATATTAATGCCCACTCACAAAAGCAGTGATTATAAATTATCAGCAGTTAAATACTATTTATCTAATTCTAAAAATCAAGTACAAACCTGTAAAATATTCGGTTGTTCTGAAAGGAGTTTAATGAGGTGGGTAAATAAATACAAATCCACTAATAACATTACACGAAAGAAAAGAGATTATAAAGCATATAAAATTAGTAATAGTCATATTTCATTTATAAAGCAACAACTAAAACAAAATAAAACTATAACAATGGATGAATTATTAGTCAAATTAAAAACTAAATATCCTGACCTAATACTATCAAGAGTTCATTTAGGTAGAGTCGTAAGAGATATTAATGTCACACTAAAACAAACCCGATTACGTCATGTTCCAAAAACAAGATATAAAAAACCTATTGTAATTAAAAATCAAATCAAAGAGTTTTATAGTAAAGTGAAACAATATAACTTAGATGATATTATATGTATTGATGAAACATCATTAAATTCATTTATGATTAGAAAAAAATGTTATGAAGAATTAGGTAAAAGATGTGTAGTGAAAACGGAAAGTCAAGAAGTATTCAAAAAATATACTGGAATATTTGCTATTTCTACAAAAGGTGTTGTTGGGTATGATGTATATAAAAAGGGAGGGATTGATAGTAATAGAATGGTTGATTTTATTAATAAGTTTATAAATGGAAAATATAAAAATAAATTAATCATTTTAGATAATGCTAGTAGTCATAGAAATCAACTTGTAAAAGATGTGATTAAAAAGGATAATAATTTATTGTATGCTGTTCCGTATCAACATTATACAAATGCGATAGAGGGATATTTTAATGTATTGAAATCGCGATTACAAAAGAAAAAAGGATTAACATATGATGAATTAGTTAATAATGTAAAAGATGTATTAAATGAAATACCAATACATATTTATAAAAATCTAATAAAAGGAGCATATGATAGAAGTGAAAACTATGTAAAACGACCATCAACGAGAAAACGAAAATCTAAAAAATATCTGGATTAGGTCGGCGTTTTAAATGTTCAAAGGTGTAATACTATTTTTAAACGAATAAAGTATTTTTACACAATTGCCTTTAAAAAATTGAAGTTAAATTATAGATTAAGGTTAGGTCTGGGCTACTAACTTGGCTCCAGTGGTAATGAATCAATATGGTATAATTCTGAGGTTCATTATAGTAAAGTTAGACATAGATAGCGTGAAAAGCACGTTCGACCGTGTATAAAAGATAATTCATAACACTCACTATAACAGAGACTCTCAAACATATTCGCTTACGTAAGGTTCCAGTGTGCTCACTTGCGTAATTGTATTATTTGGATTGCTAGTTCCAGAGATATAGGCTCTGGGGGTGAAGTGAATTATCTGAGTCATATATTATATATATTACTCCGTTCCCCCTATGTAACGAATATTTTGAATAGATATTAGTTTTATCAAATAACCTATATCGGTTGGCCACCATATAGGACCTAGTTGATAAAATGAAAGTTTGTTGAAAACGTTCGATGATGCTAAATCTTGTTTAGAAAATGCACAAGATTGACGTGAAGGATAAACGCCCCCATTAGTTAGTTTATCTGTCTAAACCATATTTCGAATCTGGAAAGCAATCCAGAGGACGCTCTGAAATACTATACCCATAAAATAATAAAAACAAAATAAAAATGAATAAAATTTAAAAAATATAAAAAGGTCTTCTAATCAGGATCACTAGTAAATAAATCCAGAAGGCATGGCAAAAATAGTATAAGACCATGTACGGTAGATAACAGGTATGATTAGCCATAGATAGCGTGAAAAGCACATTCGACTGTGTATAAAGGATGGAGTAGTTATTTCATCTGAACAATATAACGTATTGTTCCGTTCCCTCTATGTATTGTATTTACCTACGCAATATAACAAATATGATGTAACTTATTATGGACTGATCATCTACATAAGAAACTGACCATGAAATTATATTGAAGAACGTAAATAGACAATGCTTGATATGTAGTTTAGATATTGCGCTATATAATAAACCAAAACTTTATTTCATTATAATTAAATGGTCTATCCGTTTCGAACCGGAAAGCAATCTTAGGGACGCCTAGTTTTTTTTCGAATTATTACATAAAAAATAAGAAGATTGTATTCTTCTTATTTTTTATTGTTTTTAGTGTTTATTCTATCAAGTATTATCGATTGTTTTATTTTTCTCATTTCTAATTTTTTATTTCTATATCATGACATGTAACATTTGACCTACACATTGGACATGTTTTTGTTGTATGGAAATAACCATGAGTATGTAATTTATCCCAACAAGTGTTACAAAACTTATGATTACAATTGGTTCTGATTGTTCCGATATTATATACCATTACCCATTTTGATTCAAGATTTGTCCAATATTTCGATGTCATCGTCTCGTAACATATTGGACAATCATCCTCATATTCTTCATGATTGTCTATACCATAATGGTATTTATCTCTACACACTTGTAAAACATTCCATCGTTCAACAAGTGCTTTCACCATACGTTTCTTTGATAGAGACATTGAAATTGGGTTTTTTCTCATGAAACTACCATATTCTTTCATATATATTTTAGGCATTTTGCCTGTGGCTATATTATTTTCAAATGGTGTCATAAATGCAATTGCTTTGAGTTCTGTCATGTTATAACATTGAAAATCAGGACATTCTTTTGATATCATTGTACATAACAATTCATTGTATTTTCCTTTCATATTGCTAGTACATTTTGAAGGACCATGTCTAGCGCTGTCGCAAAATGGACAATTTTGTGTTCTGGATGACATTGTATAACTTTTGAAATTTATGAAAGTTATATCTATTATGTATTTAGGTTGTATTTAATTAAATTGTTGAAAATGGTTCAATTTTTTTTGAAGTATTTTTAACAAAATGATTAAAATTGATGTTATAAACAGCATTCAGTCCTAGTGTATATCTAATACGAGAATCATAATCAAATATGGAACAAAGTTGCCTCATCTGTACCGAAGATTTTAATAACCACTCTAAACGAGCTCCCATTGCTTGCGAATATTGCTCTTTCACTGCTTGTACTACCTGTTGCCAGCGTTATATTTTGGATCAAGAAAAATCTCTTTGTATGGCCTCAGACTGTCAAAAAGAATGGAGTCGTAAATTCGTGGTCAATAATTTCCCCCATTCGTGGGTCAGTAAGAAGTGGAAAGACATGAATGCCAAAGTTGGTGTGGATAAAGAGAAGGCTTTATTTCCTGCTACAATGGGCGTTGTTGCCGAAATGAAAGCCAAAAAAGATCTCAAAAGTGAAATAACTGAACTAAAAAATCAAGAACGCCAGATGAAAATTAGAAGACAGAATTTGGAAATTCAACTTCGAAACGGAGGTGATGTTATCGCTGAAAAAATCATTTCCAATGGACGCAAATGTCCAGATGAAAACTGTCGTGGTTATCTGAGTACCCAGTGGAAATGTGGGCTTTGCGAAAAATGGGCTTGTCACGAATGTCATGTCATCAAAGGACATACTAGAGATACAGAACATACATGCGATCCTGACACATTGGCTACAGCACAACTGCTTTCAAAGGATACCAAGGGTTGTCCAAAATGCTCAACCCCTATTCACAAGATTGAGGGATGCGACCAAATGTGGTGTACTCAATGTCATACTGGATTCAGTTGGCGTAGGGGAACTATCGAAAACCGCGTACACAACCCACACTACTATGAATGGCAACGCCAAAATGGGGGTGGTAGAGCTCCTCGTAATGTGGGTGATTTAGAATGTGGTCGTGATATTGGAGATGGAATCACCGTTAGTTTTCTAAATCGTGTTTTGAATAAAATACCAACTGGTTATCTCAATAATGATATTAAACACGCTATTATGAAGTATATACGTAATACTATTCATTTACATGAGGTGAATGGTCGTACATTTCGCACAGTGAATGAAGATATTAACGCCTTTGCTCGCGTCATGTATATTACAGAAACATACAACGAAAAAAAATTTACATCAGTTGTCCATAAAAATAATAAAGCTAGTGTAAAAAAACAAGAAATTTTCGATGTCATTCAACTTCAACATCAAGGTGTAACTGACATTGTTTTCCGCATAGTCGAGCATCTTCAGCCATTAGATTCTGATATACGCAGTGTATTACAGAAACATCAATTAGAAACGATATGTTCAAACATTAAATCAGCATTTGCCGAATTTAACACCCTCACTAACTATTCTAATAGCTTGCTTTTCGAACATAGTAAGACTTACCAATGTAAAATATGGCGAATCAATATCGATGCCGAACGCCAATATCATACCCTAAAATAGAACTATTCTTATTCTGTAATATTATTTAACTAACTACTTTTTTGTATAAAATCAAAATAACATAAATACTATACACTATTATTTTATAATGATTAATAAATCAAATCTCCTTCAACAATTAATACGAATTGAAATGAATCATTTTAAATCGTTTTGTCCGTTTATATACAAGAATTCACGAAACGAGGTAATACACGTGAATACATTTTATCCTACACATGGCAACAAAGTTACTATTATTAATTCAGACAACACTTCACAAGATATATGCGTTACTAAACTTTATTTTATAGATGGATATAACAAAGAAAACTCGTTCTTATCGCATATTAGTTCTAAATATAATTATAAAATGTAACATATAACCACAATAAGTAAATACATAATTAACAATCATTATGTATTTACAATACTAATCCCTATCTAATATTCAGCAGGCGCCATTGTGCGGTTACCACCACGTTGGTTAATATAATTGATTTGCTCTTGTGTGATACAAGCACATCCGGAACTATTACTGTATGTGGAAGGACAACATTCAGGTTTGAATTCATTGTCTACAAACATAGACATCTGTCCTTCAGGTAAAGGAACAGGAGTTCCCTTGTATTGAGACCATTTTGATTGAGCAGAACTGTATTCCATACCGTGTGAATATTTGTCTGCCTTGTTTGTCCAACTATTGGCAACATCACCACCCATAGTCCAATCCAATGAAGAACCCATAACGTCCATACCTTCTTTTAATCCTACGCGACTACATGAACATAATAAATGTCCTCCGAGTACAAAACCAACAACTAAACAGACAATTATTATTTCTAATCGACAAGCATGACCAAATATCTTTAGTTCCATATTATATATATTTTGTATATAAAAAATTAAATCATAACGTTGAGTAATTTATGGTTCTCTAGTTCTAAATATTTATCAATACAACTATTGTAATCATAGAATTTAATACCATTTACATGAAATGTTCGTTTATTTGTTATTATATGATATACATAATCACACTTTACTTTCTCTCCATAAATATCCAATGTACTTTTCATTCCTAAATCAGAATCACATATATGTAAGTTTGGTCCGCCATTTATACTGTTTTGTTTGCCTAGATTAAACTGCTTTGTTTCTAAATCATCTGCTTTTATTTTCACAATACCAGTTACTCTTTCACCAAAACGCAATACATCATTCACTTCAATATCACAAATATTAATATTATGACCATCCTGTAATTCTATTTTAGTCGTTTCAATAAAACCACCGTCTAAATATTTATGAATATCATGTAATTCAAATTGCTTTGGTAAATACTTATTACATTTTTGTTTCAGTTCATCTATTTGCGCATTATCTAATTCATCCCAATCACCAAATACGTCATTATTTATATGAATCACTTTTTTACTAGTATTAATACAATATAAATAGTCGCAATACATATCTGTTTTAGTGCTATGTGGATGGTCTTTTGTTTTGATCCAACTATTATTGTATTTTAAAACGTGTTCTCCTGTACAGTATATACCATTCAAACAATAGATTGTTTCATCTATATTCGCTAATTTCATTTTGGCGGTAACTACATTATTATTTTGTAATACCATTCCAACATCGATATCTTTTATTTTTATTTTACTTCCACCATGTAGCGTTAAATCAGTATCCCCTATGAAACAACTAGGTATTCCAGGTAGCGGATTTACCCATTTTTTTAGGACCATCACCTGAATAATATAAACCATAATACCTGGCACTAAAATCATGATAAAAATTACTAATAATGGTATTGCAAATGGAATGCCTAGACCAAACGGAATAAAAAACAAAATGGTCATAATTGATGCTATACTCATTAAGAATGTCATAATTATTTGTATAATCGCCCCAAAACTAGCAGTAATTGTCTGATATATTCCCATCAACATGTATATACTAGAAAGCATAATACCTTGAGTTTTATTGATAGTATCTTTTATTTTTATAATAATCTGTTGAAGTGGAATCATAATATTGAGAGCTTTTCCCATTATTTCTTCGGATACTTTACCAACCGAATTACGAATTGTATTTAAAACACCTCTAATAGCTTGAACCGAAGCGTTTAATCCATCCAGTGTTTTTGTAAGTGAATTTACTAAATAATAAAAGGGAGCTAGAAATGTTCCTGCTATATCTGATAAAATATTTTGAATACAACCAGTAAAATTTTGTGCGGTAAAATCAAAGGCAGACATTTTTTTAGGATCCGGTGGATTAATTAAACCGGCAAACGGCATTACAGTTGGATTACATTTCTGATTTGCCCAATCTGCTTTTATGGGTTGTAAATTGTTGTATATATAGTAATATGAAATCGCGATGAAAAAAACTAAAATTACTATTACAGTCATCCATAAAGAACCTCCGTATTTTTCGAGAAATCCTACTTTATTATATAATTTATTTATTACTGAAAATATAGTAGTATCATTCATATAATTAATTCGTATAATAAATAATTTTATTTTAATTTTATTGTATTCTATTCTTCAGTTCTGTATATGATAATATAACTAAGCCAATTTTGACATTAACCTAACCATTTGACCAGGAGGACCATTCCAAGATGATTGCATTGTCATAACGGTGCCTTGTAGTATATACATCATGGTTGCCATAACTCCTACTATTTTACCTAACATGTCTTTCATTTTAACCAATATAAACTGAAACTGAGTTAATATATTAATAAATACACCAAATATACTTTGAACAATGGAAGTTATCATGTTTCTAAATATATTGATAAATGACCGAATGTCTTGAATCGATTCCATTAATCCACCAACTGATTTGTTTATTACTGTCATCAAATAATTAAGAGGTTGTAGTAGATACCCCATAAAATTTGTCTGTGTGTTTTGAATACAGTATGTGAAATTACTCATGACATCATGACCAAATGTACCAGCAAATGGCATAATTGTTGGATTACATCTATACTCTGGCCAATTATCTTGAATTTTCTTAATCCCCACTGCTAAAATATTATAGAAATACATTGCTACAAATATTAAAATAATAAAGATAGATAAAGTAATATCACTTGTTCTCATATTACTTTATAATGTTATTTTATTTATTGTACTTTACTTTCTACTTTTCTTGGCTTTTTTAGATTTTTTTGTTTTAGATTTCTTTGTGTTCTTTGTTTTCTTTGTTTTCTTTGTTTTCTTTGTTTTTTTAGATTTCTTTGTTTTTTTCGATTTCTTCTTTCCTCCACTCAAACAACCCCATGATTGACCATTAGGAATTAGACCTCCAGCATTACTACAACCTCCACCAGTCATAGCACTTGGATTACATTGTGGTCCTTGACATATAGCACTGCTACTATTGGCACCATAACATGTATCACATACACCATTAGCGCTGCTTTGTGACAATGATGTATTTGAACTGACACTGGCACCATTAGCAGATTGACTTCCAGATCCAACGGTTGGTCCAGTGTTAGCAAATGTAGGAACTGTTTGAGCACCTCCACGATATTTTTTCTTATAAGTTCGCTTTCCACCCATTTTATTCATCTCATTTTGTCGTGCAGATGCTTGTTGCCCTGTAATAAGAGCAGCCTGCTGAGGAGAAGAAGCACCTGGAGGAAATGGCGCGCTTTCTAACGGAATAACAGAAGAGGTTCCTTGTGATGAATTGGTAGATGGCATGATTTATATATTTAACGTAGAAAAAGTTTAAAACGAAAAAAGTAATTGTATGTATAATCTAAAATGAATGAAGTAGAAAGATTAAACCTACAGAAAATGATTCAATCGAATGATACTGAAAATATGACTCCTTTAATACGCGAGCTGAAACATAGTACTAAAATATTAGCGGATGTTGAGATGTTATTGAAACTAAAGAGAGAAAATGTCTCTCTAGCTAAAACAAACCCAGATAAATTGGATTCATTATGTATAGAACATTGTGGATTCCTTTTTAATCACTACACTGACATTTATAACAAGGTAATAAAGGATGAAATTAATTTAACTATATTGTTGCGTCTATTAAATGTGCTTAATAGTATTGAAGAAGGTCATGTTGATCAGCATGAAGGCTCATTCGAAGTTGGAAAATTACTAAAAAAGATATATATTGATAGCGCTTTGCGTAAAGCTGATAAATTAGACAAAGCAAACAAAGAAGGAGAAGGAGAAGGAGAAGGAGAAGGAGAAGAAGAGGAAAAACCGATTGAACCTATTTCGTGGAAGGATTTCAAATCATCTAAGATAACTCCTTAATCCAAGTATCAGGTGTATGGTAAATATATTTTTATACAAATATTCATTGAATTGTAAAGGTTCATCGTTTTCCATTATCATAATGTTATAAAAAATGCTAATTCTTAGTTAAATCTATTACTTGATTTGGAAATGTACTTTCTACATTTGTTAATGGTAACTCCTTTATACAACCAGGACATTTGTGATCATTACCTTCATGGACAAACTTTGTAAACCAACAGATTTTACATATTCTATGGGCACGAATCCCATTTATTCTTAAACATTTACTAGGTACTAGTGTATTCTCTTTAGTTAAATTTTCATCACCGCACATACAACAAGTTATATCGTTATTTCCTCCTTTATATATTTTTTTTTTGCTAATTATTCTATTTTTTCTTCTTCTCATTCTTGTGTATTTATTTGTTCTTGTTCGCTTTATGGAAGTCTTTTTATGGGTTTTATTTTTACGAGACATTTTTACATTAGTTTTATTATGACGACGAACTATACTTTTCATATTATTATCATATGATATAATAAAATGAAAAATAGTAATTTACTGTTCAGAAGTCCAGTAGTGTAAATCCAAGTATCAGGTATATTGTTCTAAATGTGTTCAAAAATTACATAATATGTAAATGAGGCTGTCCAGAATAATCCATACATAAATCACAATGCTTTCCAGAAGATGCCATGTTTAATTTCTTTGCAAATGTAGTGGGAATAATATAATGATAATGAGAACCTCTGTCAATTTTACATATTTTACAATGTGTGTTTATTCCTATATATACATGATTGTACACATAGTATAAAGCGAGTAGGATTACTGCGGTCGAAATATGAATTGTATATTTCATTATAACATATATTTATATATTTTTGTAAATGTTATGCTAAATATGTTATTTACAGTAAAATTGATACTATATAAAAATATATTATCAATATTAACTACTATGTCATACACCTTATTAATTGTTGAATCTCCAGCCAAATGCAAAAAAATAGAGTCTTATTTAGGTTCCGGATATAAATGTATCGCCAGTTATGGTCATATACAAGAATTACCAGGCATCAAAAATATAGATATCGAAGATAATTTCAAGCCCAGTTTTCAACCAATGGAATCCAAGACGCAGCAAATTAATAAAATGAGAATAATGATAAAAAACGCAAAAGAAGTATTATTGGCATCAGACGATGATCGTGAAGGAGAGGCTATTGGTTGGCATATTTGTCAAGTATTTCATTTACCTATTACTACAAAACGTATTATTTTCCACGAAATTACCAAGGATGCTATTACCAGAGCTGTTCAAAATCCAACACGTCTTAATATGAATACTATTTATGCCCAACAAGCTAGACAAATTTTGGATGTTATCGTCGGTTATAAAATTAGTCCAATACTTTGGAAGCATATTTCACGCAATACGAAAACCGGATTGTCTGCTGGCAGATGTCAAACTCCAGCTTTAAGGTTGGTATATGATAATCAGAAGGAAATTGACGATTCACCTGGTAAGAAAGTATATAATACAACTGGTTATTTCAGTCAAATGAACTTGGGTTTCACTCTAAATCATAATTTTGAAATTATTGGTTTCAATACTACTACCAATACAATGGAGCAGTTTTTGGAACAATCTGTTGAACATGAACATGTATATACATGTTCCAAAACTAGACAAACTACAAAAAATCCACCTATTCCATTTACCACTAGTTCTTTACAGCAAAAGGCATCAAGTGAGTTGAATATTTCACCAAAAGAAACCATGTCTATTTGTCAGAAATTATATGAAAATGGTCTAATCACGTATATGCGAACTGATAGCACAACCTATAGTTTGGAATTTATTGAAAGCGCTAGTGATTTTATTAAAGAAACCTATGGCGATGACTATTTACACGAAGAAGTGAGTCGTCTAAGTGAGCGTGCGACGTCAGAAAAGCCTAAGAAGAAATCGAAAAAGAAGGAAGTGGCAGAGACAAACGCACAAGAGGCGCATGAGGCCATTCGTCCAACCGATGTCATTTGCGACAAAATCGGCGATACATATTCTTCTAGAGAACAACGTCTGTATCGTCTTATATGGTCAGTCACAGTAGAAAGTTGTATGAGTCCTGCTCTGTACCAAGCCATTAGTGCAGCCATTAGCGCTCCTATGGAAAAGCAATATAAATATAGTACAGAATTAGTGAATTTCCCTGGATGGAAGATTGTAAAAGGGTATGACAAAGAAAATCCTGAATTTCAGTTTTTACAAACCATTAAAAATAAAGCCAAGGTAGCCTATAATAAAATTGTCTCCAAAGTGAGTATTAAAGACTTGAAATCGCATTATACAGAGGCAAAATTAGTACAAATGCTAGAAGAAAACGGTATTGGAAGACCATCTACATTTTCAAGTTTGATTGATAAAATTCAAGAACGAGGCTATGTAAAAAAGGAGAATGTCAAGGGGAAAAAAATAAAATGTATCGATTATGAATTAGTTGAAGATGAGCTAGCGGAAATAGAAGACGAGAGAGAATTTGGTAATGAAAAGGGAAAATTGGTTGTTCAGCCTATTGGAATATTAGTCATCGAATTTCTTGTACAACACTTTGATAAATTATTTGATTATGAATATACCAAAAATATGGAGACTGATTTAGATAGTATTGCAAAAGGGAATAGTATATGGCATAATACATGTCGTACTTGTTTGAATGATATTCAGGAATGCGCCAAAGAATTAGGCGAAGACGACAAACAAATCATACCCATTGACGACAACCATGTCTATATGATTGGCAAATATGGACCAGTCATTAAATGTGGTACTGGTGATAAAACGAAATTCTTACCAGTGAAGAAAGATATTGATATTGACAAGTTGAAAAAGAATCAATATAAATTGGAGGATGTAGTTGATACTCAAGGAACGTCATCCTCAGGTAAAAGTATAGGTAAATACAAAGGGGACGAAGTGTTTCTGAAAAAGGGGAAATTTGGTAATTATATTACGTGGGGTAAGGAAAACAAAAAATCCTTAAATGGACTAAAAAAGGAGATTGATGAAATTACTATGGATGATTTGATTCCGATTATGGAAGATAAAGTTACTTTAAATACATCCATTATTCGCAGTATCAATAGTGATATTAGCATTCGTAATGGAAAATTTGGTCATTATATATTCTATAAAACACATTTAATGACAAAACCAAAGTTCATAAAATTGGCAGGGTTTAAGGGGAACTATAATACATGTCCTGAAGAAGATATAGAACGTTTTGTATCAAATAGTAAATAAGGTAGGATGTATCTGATGTATCTGATGTTTCTGAATATATTATGCTAATGTAAGCGATTATAACATTGAATTATGTTACAATCTTCGCATATTACTACTACACCATATGGTGATAAATATGACAATGAATGACTATTATCAATACATTCATTTTTTTTCCATGTTCTTTTGTATAAAGCGTGATGTTGAATTGGTAATTTTTGATTGTTTTGTAATAAACAATTTATACTTACCTGTGAAATGGTATTAAAAGTTGTATTTGTATTTGTATTTGTAAAATTAGAACGACATAATGGACATGGTCTATTCCATTGTTTTATACAATCCGAACAATACGAATGTTGGCATTCGTATGGAATTACCATGTTGTTTTTATCATCTAAACAAACTGAACAGAATGTTTCATTTATCTCTTCCTCGTCAATCGTGTGTTTTTGAACACCTGGAGTATTATCCATATTGAAATTCTTTCTTCTTTTGAAAAAAAGGAAAGGGTGGTTTTCTATTCAATTTTTTAATGAATGTCTCATCAACTATAAAATTTACAAATTATATTCTTCAGGCACACGAACCACATAATCACGAGCAATCTCATCTTTTAACTGATTAAAAGCGATGGTAAAATTAAAATTATTGTCTTTAAAATCAACTAATCGTCCGTCATGATAGCGAAATTTAAATTTCACTTTTTTTATTCTGTCAATTGGTGGATGGTATTGAGAGACATTTTGTAAAAACATATTTCTTGAATCAAATATTTGACTGGATTGTCCGCCGACAGTTATAGGAATTTTAGCAAAGGCCGATTTCACCTTACCACTATAATCATTATTATACATATTATTTGTTCTTTCTGCATATGGTACCAATTCATCAATTGTATTAAATTTGTCAAATTCCATATAGATAGCACTATCGCCAAATAATGATATAGTTTTAGGAGCTACTACATAGTAAGCATATGCTGTTTGAGGTGGTATTATATACGTTGGATCAGGACTTAACCATACATTGCTTGAATCATAGTTAAACAATACATTACCGCTGGTTTCAATTCCAGTATATTCCTTCTTTTCAAATCCTAGATAAGATGGAAGTCCCCAATTGGTGTATTGTTCCCATACATTTACTGGTTGTCTATCTCCAATTATGGCACTACACGAAACATCATACTCTATTCTATCTTGAAATGGTAAAATAAAACCATCGAATTCGTTTCCAAAATACATTTGTTGGCTGACTTTGTTATATCGAACTTTGAAATAATTATAAATAGCTCCGACTATTCCTGAATCATTTACTAAGAAATCTTGAACTGCTTTATTCATCAAATTTTGTAATTCATTCGCCATTTCGTCAGGACTGTAATATCCATCTTCTATTGTAACTGAATAATAATTATTAATATTACCAGCTAAAGCCGCATATATAGTCGGTTGAGTACTATTATTCGGTCGCAAATAGAAATTCATTTTCGTATTTTGTTGATTATTACTAAATACATATTGATTTGATGGCAATTGAATTTCAACCAATCTCATAGATTGTACATTTGCAAGAGATTCAGGTAGTTCTACTTCAAAATGGTTTGCATTTGGCCAATGACTAATATCTCTGTCTTCGGTATGAATTGTCACTAATTTACGATCTAATACATAAGTATTTTGCCTTCTTATTAATTGATGTTCATTATTAACATTAAACTGAGGATATCGACTCATATAAGATTGAATGAGAAATAATTTAAGTAAATAATTACCTATTTAGAAAATTAAAAATAGCATGTTAGTTTATATGAAACTTAAAAATAAAACACATAAAATGAAAATACAAAAAGGAGGTCAAGATATAACACAATCCCTGCCTTCTATTGGGTCAGATTCCAATAATAAAGAGCTACCTGTACCTATAAAAAGACTTCCATATGACATCAAAATATTTTCATTTTTATGTATTATGGGTATTGTAGTTAAAATTATTTTCGGACAGACTTCAAGCGATTATGCTAAGGCAACTGTATGGGGATATGGTTTTAGTATTTTAGCATTAATTGGATTGCTAGTCAGCGCATTTGGTATTTTTAACAAAGACCAAACATCTAGTGGAGTAATGGGATTTTTGAAAAAATTATTTAAAAGTGCATTACCAATCATATTAAGTATAGTTATTATTGCATTAATAATAGTCCAAAATGTATCTTTTTATAAGCAAATAAACTCTGGAAGAGTTGCAGATGAATATTATCAATTCTCAGGAGTATCCTCTTTTTTAATTTTAGTACAAACTGTATTAGTTATCAACTATTTAATGGATATTTTATCAGGACAAAGAAACAAAGATGATGTAGAAAAAAGTGGTGTTATGGCAGCATTAGCAAGTGAAATGAATAGTATTATTTTAATTCTATCTGTTATGAATGTTGGAATAATTGGTGTTCTTCAAGTTGTTTTGAAATATTTTTCCACTGATGGATAAATGATGTGTAAATAGGTATATAATATATTATAATTTGTTATAATATATTGTACTTGTAATATATTCAATGTATTATGTGTTACAAATAATGTATTGTTTTAATGTTTTATATACATAATAATTTATATGTTAAACCATATTCTGTATCATTTTCCCAAATACCGGAAATTTTTAATATAAATGAATTATTATTATTGATCAGATCATTTTCATTGTTGGGAAATAATTTAATTACTCCATTATTCAACGTATCGTAAATTATTTTGCGTTGTATTTTTTTGTGAATGTTGTATTTTTGTAAAAGTTGGTTCTCTATTTCGTAGATTCGGTTCAGAATATTTTTATTTAAACTGGTATCATATGTTATTTTTATCTTTTTGAAGTAACTTTCTTTGGTTATATGCTTTAATTCAACGAGCAGGAATATTCCACTCATCATAATATCTTGGTTGGAATACACTATTTTTATAAATTGACTATTATCCATAATTATATTCTGAATCGGTTCAGTATAATATATATTTGATATCTTAAATTGCTCTTCTTTTATAACTACATTCATATTCGATACTATAAATATATCTATATCTTTATTCGTTTTTTTATTATATATAATTTTTTATTAATGATTAAAGGGTTTGTCGGTTATTACTATATTACATTACAATAAATGAAGTTTTTAGATACCCATTTTGATAATTATATTCAATCATCTAACAAAATAACATTACATCCGACAATTAAAAAGAAAATAGATATGTTTCCACCAAATATAAATGAGATGAAAAATGTTATATTATATGGCCCTCCAGGTGTTGGAAAATATACACAAATGTTAAATATGGTAAAAAAATATAGCCCAAGTGAGTTGAAATATGAAAAGAAACTCACGGTTACCTACAACAAGATGAATTATTATTTTAAAATCAGTGACGTTCATTTTGAAATTGACATGGCTCTATTAGGGTGTAATGCGAAATTATTATGGAATGAAATATACACGAATATTATTGATGTTTTGTCTGCACGTACAAACAAAAACGGCATTGTTGTCTGTAAAAATTTTCATAAAATTCATAGTGAGTTATTGGATTGTTTTTATAGCTATATTCAACAAAATAATACCAATATTAATTTAATATACTTTATTGTTAGTGAAAACGTATCCTTCCTACCTGATAATATAATCAATAATTTTCATATAATCTCTCTACCTAGACCATTGAAGTCACAATATAATAAAGTGTTGAATACAAAGTTGCCAACTGAATACAATGTAAAGAAAATATCCAATATAAAAAATATATTAACGAATACACCGTCATTTAATATAAATATAGACAATTACGTAGATAATCTATATCAACATTTAAGTAATCCAAGTGACTTGAAATATGGTGCTTTTCGCGACGTGATATACGATATATTTATATATGATATGGAGATTGGTGATGTAATTATGTTACTATTAAAAACATTGAATAAAAATCTTACTATTTCATCTGAAATCATGACAAGTATCTACATAGATACTTTTTCATTTTTACAGTACTATAATAATAATTATAGACCTATTTATCATTTAGAGAAATATTTGTATAGTCTAATAAATAAAATACATGGATTTTAATAAGGCCTGTTTGAATTTACAAATAAGTAATCCATTTTCTTCAAATGAATTAAAAAGACAATATCGAATAATGGCTTTAAAATATCATCCTGATAAACATGTTCCTGATACAGATCATTTTTATGAAAACAAATTCAAACAGATTAATGAATCATATAGTTATTTAAATACTCATATGGAGAGAGAAGGTGTAGAAAAATCGTTTGACAATGACGATTATAACTCTTTATTTTCTGATTTTCTCTCTTCGTTCTTTACAAACAAGCAAACAGATGTCCAAAGTATATTGCGAACCATCATAGATGATTGTCAGAATATATCAGTAAAACTATTTGAGAATATGGATAAAGACCGAGCAATTCAAATATTCGAGTTTATCAACACCTATCAACATATACTTTATATCAGTAGTGAGACCGTAGAGAGAATTAAAAAGATTATTAATGACAAGATAGAACACGACAATATAATTATATTAAATCCTAACTTGGAAGATCTGTTGAACGATAACATATTCATGTTAGAATTTGAAGGAGAGAAATATTATGTCCCTTTATGGCATGATGAGATATATTATAAACATAATAATCATGACTTAGTTGTGAAGTGTATTCCTGAATTACCTGAGGACATTTCTCTCGATGTTAATAATAATATTCTTGTAACAATAACTGATTCTATTAGTAATATTATTAATAGAGAGAATATATCATTCCATATTGGTCAGCGTATATTTAATATACCTGTGACTGAGTTAAAAATACAAAAGATACAAATGTATATTATTAAAAAACAGGGAATTTCAATCATTCAATCCAATAATGTATATGACAATACTGAAAAATCAAATATTGTCTGTAATATTCAGTTGTCGTGAATATACCAGTACATTTGAAACCGCATTATAACAAAAAACAAAATAATAGTCATATGTTTATCATTTTGTTCAGACTATCTGAATAGGAATCAATCCTAATCTTAATTTTATATGAAAATGACACTAAATGTAAAAAAGGTTCATTTTTTTCTATGGTACCATTTTGGTTTTACTCACAGGAAAAAAAATTGAAGTTCTATGTACGTTTTAAGTAATAGACGAGCCACTAACTTGGCTCAAGTATGGTAAAGTTAGACACAGATAGCGTGAAAAGCACTCCCTCGAAAGTGTATAAATGGAATGATTTACGAATATAGATATATTTGATAGTGCCGATATATCCTCGGTCAAGCAAACTAATTGTTAGTTGATACTATTATGTATCAGCGCGCAAGCTATCAACTATTCCCCTAATTTTGTGAAATATTACTGGACGAACCCACCTAAAATCGTCACGTTCCCTCTGTGTAATATGAAAATCAAATGAAGTCTGTTGTATCAGTTAAACGCACATACCCTTAACTGGTCGTGTGCTGTAATTTGTTGGAATGGTGGAATAGGCCCCCACCATAAAAATGAATTTGACGAGATATTATCTGTAACTGGTCGCCGTGGTACAACACGCATGATTTTGTTGCTTTGGATGGAATTGGGTTGGATGTGATGCTATGATTTTAGTTTAGAATTGTACTAAGATTATTATAATTAATAAAATACGGAAATGGTTAGACAAATATTCCTATGAGAATATCTCCTGTCGTTATAGGTTTCCCAGTTGAAAGTTGCTACATGCAATCGTAGGCGAACTCCGTGTCGAAAGCGGAAAACAATCCTGGGGACGCCCAGTTTTTTATTGTTGTATTTGACAATATAGAATCCTCTATAAACACAGAATCCATATTATAAAAATGAATTTAGGGATTTTAGTCGATAAAAAAAACGGCCAAAAATAGCATGTTTTTATCCCCTCTCTACGATGAGTGCAAAATGACTTTTTGGATTTCAGTTTTAAGGGACATGGTTTTCATGTAGGCAAGTTGCGCTTGATGATTTTCATTTTTCAAAAAACCGAAAAAGTCATGTAGGGCATGTAGGTAGCCCCCTACATATGAAGGAGCTGTTTTTGACCCTAAAAAGCTTGGATGTCTTTGATAATAGTAGGTATGTAACATTTACAACTTTTTTCAATTCTATTTTGGAAATTTTAAAAATCAACATGCTTTTTATGTGTAGTTTTTGATTTATTGAGATTACAAATGAAAAAAACGTGAAAAAGTGATTTAGAGCATTATGCTCTCCTTTTCATTTTGGATTGGTTTCATTTGTTACTGTAACTTTTTTGAAATAATTAGTCAAATGGTTTAGAAATAATGTCTAATGGTAACATAATGGTAACTAATGGTAACTTTTCCGGCGAGAAAGTCGCCGATAAATTCTCATGTAAATCATGTCTATATACTTGTAGGAAAGAAAGTGACTTCAACAAACATTTACGCACTAGAAAGCATAAAAATGGTAACAAAATGGTAACAAATGGTAACTTTGGCGAGAAAGTCGCCGATTACCATACTATGATAACAAATAGTACAGTAGATACATCCGCTTACCATAACTCAGTAAGCGTGAATGGCGATAAAGTCACCAAGGTAATAACCGGTGATATATCTCACAAACAACCCTACAATTGTCTAGCTTGTGGTCAGTTGTACAAATACTCATCTGGACTATCTAGGCATCGCAAAATATGTTCTAAAACCAGTAATGTAGGTGAAAATGCGCAAGCAATGGTTGAAATTCCACACTTGACCAATCAAGGTGAATTCAAGGAAATAGTTCTAATGCTTTTGAAAGAAAACAAGGAAATACAAAAGACATTTGTAGAAATGATTCCACATATAAAAGGGAATGCAGAGCATAGTTATAACAATACAAATAGTAATAATACGAATCATTTTAATATACAAATGTTTCTGAATGAACACTGTAAAAACGCAATGAATTTGACTGATTTTATCGATACATTACCTATTACACCTGAACTATACGACAATACAATCGAGAATGGTCTAACAAAAGCAATTACCAATATGATCACTAATGGATTAAGTCAATTAGATGTATTAGAGAGACCGATTCATTGTACTGATGCCACTAGAAAAACTCTCTACGTGAAGGAGGAAGATATTTGGGGAAAAGACGACGAATTATTAAAAGTATTGATGGGGATACAGAAAATAGCAAGAAAGCAACGAAGTATGATTAATAAATGGAAGGATATTAATGAAGGTTGGGACAAAGACGAAACCATACAATTAAAATTCACGAATTTAGTATGTCAATCTATGACCGATATAGAAAACGACGAAAAAGAAACTGGTAAGATTATACGTTCTATTAGTAAAAATACGTACCTAACGAATGAAATAAAAAATGAATACAAATAAGTATTCTATAATAACGTAATTAAAAAATGTTTATTTAATTACATTACAATTTAAGATTTGTTTATTTTTGTTTCTATTATTTTTGTTCTATT
>Ga0209192_10001364_pt1 | contig 19547 bp, 20 predicted proteins | sample ArcticOcean_MG_C_11_FD_187433 | JGI IMG/M metagenome (GOLD analysis project Ga0209192, IMG submission 187433) | Marine microbial communities from western Arctic Ocean - ArcticOcean_MG_CB2_154 (SPAdes) (version 2) | ecosystem: Environmental > Aquatic > Marine > Oceanic | place: Arctic Ocean... | reverse complement strand
CTGTTGGGCGTTGCAGTCGGTCTATTGTTACAAATACATCTCCCCACAGCTGTTTTCATTGTTTGCACTTTTATCGCACTAGCCTTATTTACAATCAGACGTCGATCTATGATTTCATCGGATGCTTTACTGGGGCTTTTGTCGCATTCTGCGCTCGCCATCGGATTGGTTGTTTTAGGGTTTCTCACATGGGTCAGAGTGGATTTGATGGGATTATTGTTCGGAGACATTTTGGCGGTTTCAGAGAATGACTTACTCCTCATCTGGATCGGAGCACTCTGCACGCTAAGTATACTTACCTGGATCTGGAAACCTTTATTTGCAGCCACCGTGAGTCAGGAATTAGCTGAGGCCGAAGGTCTTGAGCCAAGGCGCACCGAACTAATATTCATGATACTGATGGCAGCTGTGATCGCGATCTCGATGAAAATCGTCGGCGTTCTATTGATCACCTCACTTTTAATTATTCCTGCGGCCGCTTCGCGTCGATTCGCGACAAGCCCAGCCCAGATGCTGATAGTAGCTTCGGTCATTGGCGTACTCTCTGTCATCGCTGGGCTACTCAGTTCGCTGACCTGGGACACCCCATCCGGACCCAGTATTGTTGTGGCTGCGCTGATCTGTTTTTTAGTCTCCCTCACGCCCTTTGTGAATTTATTCAGGAGCAATTTGGGTGCCTCACGGAATATAGGACATGAGTAGTCTCTCTTCCAACAATCTAACAAAAAACCAAGCCCTGGTTTTGACGGCGCTCTCACGATCTAGCAACCCAATGACCGCTTATCACATCTTGGATGTCCTGCACTCCGATGGATTACGAGCACCACCGCAGGTATACCGCGCTCTTGATAAACTCATCGAACTTGGTTTGGTGCATCGGCTTGAAAGCCTAAATGCCTTTATGAGCTGCCAACAACCAGATTGCTTGCCTAATACAATCGCGTTTGCGATTTGCGATCAATGCGATAACGTCCGTGAGATTTCAGATTCAAGCTTTGCCATTCACCTAAAAGTCATTGCAGAAAAAACTGGCCTCAAGCCCAGTAAATCGACGATTGAAGTGCATGGTATGTGCAAAACCTGCCAGAAAATCAACTAAGCCTAGAGTAAGCTATTGTGCGAAGAAAGACTGCCCAATAACCGACGTGGGTGTAGACTATTCAAGTCATGTGCGGTTTGACGATCAATCATCAAACCTTAAACAAGGAACAGTATTCTCTCGAGGCAATAATTGGATTTTCCCCTTTCTTTCCCTGCGCTCTTAAACGACCTGATCGATTCATCTGGAATGATTCTAATCTTCATCGTATTTGCCTTGGTTTTGCCACGCTACTTAAAGAATCGAATCGAAAAAATCGCAGCAAGTCTTGGCATTGACACTTTAATCGTTGAGTTTTTAACGGCTAGTTTAAAGATATTTTTGTATGTGGTTGTTGCGATCGCAATTTTAAGTGCGGCCGGGATCGAAACACATTCATTAGTCGCTGCTGTCGGTGCCGCAGGCCTCGCTATTGGGCTCGCGCTACAAAACTCCCTCAGCAACCTTGCTGCAGGACTCCTTCTCGCACTCAACAATACGTTCAAAAAAGGTGATCATATCGAGGCAAACGGGATTACGGGACGTGTTGAGAAAATTAGTCTAATCTCAACGTATCTAACAACACCCGAAAATAAGTCCGTCATCATCCCCAACAATGCTTTGATGAGCGGAAACATTGTTAATTATTCAACATTCGGAGCGCGAAGAGTTGACCTCCGAATCACCATTTCCTACCAAAATGATATTACAGTGGTCAATGACCTCATCGCAAAAACACTGGAATTAAGTGGATTGATCGAAAATCAAACAAAACCATCAATTGGTCTTGAAAGCATTGGAAAGCATGACCTCAATCTTCTTGCCAGGTTTTGGGTCAAAAAAGAGAATATAGCCACCGCGCCGATGCGGATTTCAGAGCAAATCAAAAGCTCATTTGACGAACAAAAGATAAAGATTATTATGCTCGATTGGATGCTACTCGGTTCGCCAAACACGTCTGATTTCTAACTCTTAAAAAATGCATCTAGAAACGCACATTAAGGACGAAGAAGATCTAGGCTCCAGCCTCAGGACCATTAAAAATATGAGTTGAATACAACCCCTTAACGAGAGCAACCTTTGAAACCTATTTAGACCAGATCTTTCTACTTGGCAACTACAAAAAAATAATGGACGATCGAATTACAACTTTGCGCTTGATCACATTATTAACTATGACGTGTCTCTCTTCCACGGCTGTGTCCGAGCAAAAAGAGCTGCTAATTGAAAACGTATCCAACCTCCCAATTCATGCAAGTGAGTCAAGCATCGCAAGGGCCAATATTGTTGCCATTATTGGCGGCAAGGGAATGAAAAACTCGAGCGGCGCCAGCAAAAATTATCTCATCACCCAAAAAGAGCATTTCATTTCACAAGGCATTAACTACTATATTTTTCCGAACAGATCCGCCGAAGAAAAAGCAACCTACGAACTTCGGGCGAGCAGCGGGCGCCGAGAAAAGATCCATAATCTGGTCAAAGAAATCAGCAAACGCAATTCTCTTCCGATCTACTTAGTAGGTTTTAGCAGAGGCTCCGTTGATGCGACGCATTTCGCAAAAAAATACCCGAACTCGATTGAGGGAATAATACTGATGTCAGGCGTCTACAAAAGAGGGGTTTTTTCGGTCCAAAAAATTGCTCAAAAAGTATTGGAGACAAATGTACTAGTTGTCCATCACAAACAAGACAACTGCAAAGTAACGCCCTATAAAAAAGCGAACGATTTTACGAAGTCCCTGCAAGCGAAGACTAAAAAAATAGTCACTATCGATGGCGGACTTAGTACCGGCCGCGAATGTGGTCCACTGAATCACCATGGATTTGAGGGGGTTGAAAAAGAAGCTGCCGATGCCGTCACTAACTGGATAATAAATACCCAGTAGACGCCTTGGCAAAAGGATTTTTCGAGCCAACTAAAATTTCTGAATCAGTGAATTCTAAGGGACCTGAGATTTGATGCTAACCAGTCGAAAGATATGGTTAGCCTGGTGATTTAAACTCGATTTAAAATGTAATAAAACCCGCTTTCTGCAGCGGGTTTTATTTGACAGACCTGTCATTAGTCATGCATCCCTGCCACATCATGATAACAGATGTTACTGCACGCAAATCTCTATACCGCGAAAGTCTAAGTTACCTCCTTCAACAGATTAAACCTAGATGGCTTGATTACATCAATAAACACAACCAGGTTCGACTGATAACCTCATGAAACCCACGAATATCGTTGTAACGGCAGCGGTTAAATTCATGCTCAAAAATTCCAAAAAGAGCGATCAGACCAATGACAGCGAACAACGTCCAAACAAAGAAATTCTCTCCATATCTCTCCAGCCAATCCATCGCTATGCAAACTCACACTCAGTAAAATCAAACACTTTATTTAGGCCAGCCCACAAAAAAATCAACGCAAAAAAAGTTTTTAGCCAGCTAAAAAATTACCATAATAAAATTTTAATATAGATAAAAAAACATTTCAATCCAGCCTTTTCTGAGCGGTTGAAATGCAATCAAGACGTAAGGGCTATCACCCAGCTCCAAAAGAAAATAGCGCTCAAAAAGAGAATTAAAATACAGTCCAAAACCTTCTGCTTCAGCTCTAAAAAAAATTCTTTTCCTATCGACATTTGCCTTTTCGAAGCGATAAGCAAACAATTCTTTAAACAAATAAGAAAAATGGTTGATTCATATTAGTGGACACTGAATTCCTTAAAGAATTGATCCTAGATCACGCCCGTAACCCACGAAACAACCGGAGACTTAGTTCTGCTGATTGGGAATGTCTTGGTGAGAATCCACTCTGCGGTGACCAAGTAAGCATCCAAGTAGTCATTAAAAATGATCACCTGATCGAACTCGCTTTTACGGGCAGAGGATGTGCTTTATCTCAGGCATCAGCATCATTGTTAACGGAATCTTGCGCCGGCCTGGATAAACAGAGTGCTCTCGTCATTGCCAATGCCTTACGCGACACAATTATTTCCGGGAATCAGCCTCAGTTTACAAATTCTTTAAACACGACGTGGAATAACGTCGAACCCCTGACCGCCATTAGCGCTAATCCAGCCAGAGTAAAATGCATACTGCTTGCATGGCACACACTAAAACACGCCCTGATTGGGGAGACCTCAACATGTATTGATCGCGATTAATTGATACATGTTTCAAAGATTTCAGAATCCACCAATCAAATGGACCAATTTTTGAATGAATTTATCAATATGCTTCGGGAGATACTTCTGAGTAGTGCCGAGCCTCAAGAACATTCAAGCTAATATTCACACTCTGACTTCGCCAACTCTTGCGCTTCTAATAAATATTTCTTTCGAAAGCCAATATCAGCCAAGCATGATGAGCCTTTGTCTACACGAACATGACCAAGACTTTCAGACGCATTGAAGCAGCCACAAACCTCAAAATCAGAGACGATTGCACTTAACCACACGCTTAACTGCAAACTAACGACTTCGCAACCCTGCATTGAATGCTCCACAAGTTCAATCTCATCCAATGAAACGACAATCAAACCAAGACCTTCTGAACAATGCCTGTCTGCGCTTGACCAACCTGAATGCATCAATAAGACCACCAAAGATAACGCTTTTCCAAATGAACTCCCTCGGTAGTAATATTTGTTACGTAAAATCTCCATCCAAATCCCTGCAATCAGGCACTGGCCTACCATCGTCTTCTGCACCACCAGCGCCTGCAATACAGATTAAATAATTATCACTCGATTTTTTGCACACCTGAGATTTCCTGATCACAAAAGAACCTTGTCCAGGTGAGCCCTTGATTCTTAAATCACCATCGCCACAAACAACCACAAAGCCCATCGGAAGAGATTTTAGTCGAGATATTGTTGCAGCCCAATCAGATGATTGGACCATACTAGGAGTTAGCAAAAATATGCATAAGATCGATTTAAAAATAATTTTGTAAAATTTTTTTGAATTCATCTCATCTCTCGACTGGCGCTCAATTTCCCTTCAGTTATTTAGAAATGAACAAAAAAATTTAGCATAAAGTACAGAGCAACCAAACACTCAAAAAATTAATAATTAATTCCACTAAAATAAGGGCTTAGTGAAAAAAAAGCCAATAATTCATTTTTTATTGATACTTAAGTCGTATGTAAATGCAAAATAAATTCGGCAAACTAAGCGTTATTAAACGTTTAGATTACTAAGATTAATTAACTATTTTAAGCCTTGTAATTAATAAAAATAAATCAATAAATTATTGCTTGGTACTAACTAGCTAGGGTTTAAGAGAAGAATGACAAACCAGTAAGCTAGGATTTGCCGAGCTCCAAAGGTCAAGGGAGATATTGACTATGAGCTGGGAAGTAGTAAAAAACGCTGAAATAAATGGTGTTGGAATGATGATGCCACCGGATCCTGCTGATGACTTCGGCCATGAGCCAGGAACATTAGAGGTAGCTGGAAATATTCTAGGAATCCCCGAATCGTGGCGACCGCCCACAATGTCCAGACGAAGCTTTCTCCGCGGAGTGATCTGCTCAGGTGTTGTAATTGCATCCAGCGGTTACTTATTTTCATCAAGCCCAGCAAATGCAGGCGCAAAACAAGCAGAACGCCTTATTAGCCTCTCTGTGAATGGCCGCAAACATCGGCTGGACGTTGCCGCCAACGAGACGCTTGCACATACCCTAAGATATCGACTAGGCCTGACCGGGACAAAGCTGGGATGTAACCGAGCCGAATGCGGAGCATGCACTGTCATTATTGGTGAGCAAACGGAATATTCTTGCTCAACTCTAACCATGCGTTGCCAAGGTAAAAATATTCGTACTGTTGAAGGCGTGGCCCAAAATGGTCGACTGCACCCAGTACAGCAAGCATTCATCGATGAACTCGGGCCTCAGTGTGGGTTTTGCACTCCAGGTCAAGTCATGTCAGCAGTCAATCTTTTGGAAAAAAATCCCAAACCGACCGTTGACGAAGTGAGGCAAGCATTGTCTGGGAATCTATGCCGTTGTGGTGCGTATGAGCACTATTTAAATGGGGTTATGAACGCTTCTAGGAGGGCCTGATCATGGCTTATAAAATTATTGGTAAGGATTTAACGCCTCCGGATATCGAGGCAAAAGTCACCGGAAAAGCTCGTTATGCTGAAGACTTTCGAGCAGATGGGATGGTCTTTGTAAAATTACTTGCATCACCAATGCCTCACGCCAACGTGACCAATATAGATTTATCGAAAGCAAAGAAAGTACCAGGATATATCGGCGTTCTCACGGCCGATGACCTTAAACAACCAAAAGACGCCGGCCATGCCATTCTGACAAATAAACCCGCATTCGTGGGTCAGCCCATCTTGGCCATAGCGGCTGAAACTGAGCAAGCGGCCGCCGAAGCACTTGACTTAGTCGAAGTCAGCCTTGATCCACTCCCTTTTGTCATTGATCCACTAGAAAGTCTCAAGCCAGGTGGTCCAAATGCAATAGAAGGTGGGAACGTCGCCAATCGGAAAGGAGTCAAATTTCAAGAAATCAAGTGGTCTGGCAAAGAGTTTGCGATTGCTGGAGACGAGACTTTACCTAAAGGAACGACCCCCATTGATTGGTCATTTGGTGATTTAGAGGCAAAGTTCAAGGAATCAGCAGTGGTTATTGAGGAGACTTTTGTATCTTCAGCAAATGCCCATCATGCACTTGAACCTCGCTCAGCCGCCGCTTATTGGGAGAATGGTAAAGTCCATGTATGGGGTTCAACCCAATCCTCCTCATTTGCCGTGCCTAGCTTGGCCAAATATATTGGTGTGAAGCCCAGTGAAGTAGTCATGGTTAGTGAATTCTGCGGTGGAGGCTTTGGAGGCAAAGGCTACGCGTATCCAGTTATGGCTATTCCCGCATTTATGTCCAAGAAACTCGGCGGCCGACCAGTCATGATGCGAATCAGTCGTGCTGAGGAATTTTACAACGGATCAGCGCGGGCTGGCTTCCAAGGGTGGGTGAAAATCGGCTTTGGTGCCAACGGCCGCGTTAAAGCAATCGACGCGTTTGTTGTGCAAGACAATGGGCCGACTGGTGGTTTCTGGGATTTCAGAAATTTCGGAGATGCCAGCTCAATGGTCTTCCAACCAGAATCTATGAGGTATCGCGGAATACCGGTGCTCACAAACACCCCCCCAAAAGGACCACAACGCGGTCCAGGTGAAAATCAAACAGCCAATGTCATGGAGCCCATGATGAACAAGGCTGCCAGAAAATTAGGCCTTGATCCTCTCGACCTTCGACTAGTCAACGCCCCCGGTGGTGGTGGCAAAAATTCGAAATTTGGCGAGAAGCAAGGTCCAGTAACGAGCGCCTACTTAAAAGAAGCTCTTGAGCAAGGTGCCGCTGCTTTTAACTATCGTGAAAAGAAAAAAACTTCCGGACAGCGTATTGGCAATAAAATTCGAGCGCTCGGTATTGGCCAAGCCTACCACTCCGCTGGTGGGGCAGGTTTTGACGGGCTGGTAAGGATCACTCCGGACGGGATACTCCATATTCATACTGGAGTTGGAAATCTCGGTACATATTCATACATGGACACCTCGCGAGTGGCGGCAGAGGTTCTCGGTTATAACTGGGATCGCTGCGTAATTGAGCGAGGTGGTACTAAAGCAAATATGCCATGGAACCTGGGACAATTTGGATCAAATACGTCATTCACAATGACAAGAACAAATTATGCCGCCGGCACCGCTTGCAAGGAACTTCTGCTCGAAATTGGCTCAAAAGTCATGGGAGGCACGCCAGACGATTACACTCTTTCTGACGAAAAAGTTGTGGCAAAAAGTGGCGGCAAATCAATTACTTTCGCAGATGCAGCCAAAAAAGCGATTGAATTGGGTGGTAAATTTAGTGGCGCCGAAGTTGACGATGCCCTTAATCCAATGACCAAAGCCTCAGCCAAAGCCTTGGGAGGAACCGGACTGGTTGCCGCGGCCAAAGACAAACTTCCTAAAAAAGGTGTTGTGCCCGGCCTGGCAGCAGCATTTGTTGAGATTGAACTCGACGTAGAAACAGGTCGCGTAGAAATTCTTGATTACCTGGGTATTCCTGATGTAGGCACTGTCCTCCACCCGAAGGGTCTAGCGGCCCAAGTCAGGGGCGCCGCTGTGATGGGCTTTGGCTTGGCTGCTTTGGAGCGCTATGTTTACGATCCTGAGTATGGCCGACCAAGTATTCGCGGCTTATACCAAGCCAAACCTCCGAGCTATTTAGACGTGCCTGCAGCGATGCAATCACTCTACGTAAAGGGAGCGACGGATCCACAAAATCCAGTTGGCGCAAAGGGTGTCGGAGAACCAATTATGGGTGCAGCCTCTTCAGCTTACCTGTCCGCAATCAGCGAGGCCTTGGGTGGTCATACGTTTAACCGTGTCCCAGTAGTCGCGGACATGATTATCAATCACCTCAATGGCCTGGCGCCAAGCCACAAGCCTCTTCAAGTGAACTGTCAGTAAGGAGACATACAATGACTGACATGATGCACGTATTCGAAATGTTACAGCCGGCTTCACTCGATGAAACGGTCAATTTAATGGCTAAATACAAGGACAAAGCATGGGTCATAGCGGGAGGCAAAGACAGCTTGGACTGGTTCAAAGACCGAGTTAAACGTCCTGAATATTTAATAGATATATCAAATGTCAAAGAGCTTTCTGGAATTCAGGACAATGGAGATCATGTTTCGATCGGGCCAATGGTGACATTGACCGAACTCAATCAGAACAAGATAATCCGAGAGTTGTTTCCAGTTCTTGCGGATGCTGCAGGGCGCGTAGCAAGTCCTCAAATTCGCAACTCAGGAACGATCGGCGGCAACGTAGCTCAAGATACTAGATGCGTCTATTATCGTGATGGATTCCCTTGTTACAGAGCCGGTGGCAATACCTGCTATGCAAATACACCAACAGCAATGAATCGTGAACATACACTTTTTGAAGCCAAGCGTTGTGTCGCCGTAACTGCTTCAGACACGGCGCCAGCCTTGTCTGTTCTAGACGCCCAAATGGTAATTTCAAGAGACGGAGAACTTAGAACGGTGTCCGTCGGCGATTTTTTTGTGGGTCCGGAAATTGACATCGAGAGAATGACTGCGATCGAGAAAGATAAAGGGGACTTACTAGTTCAAATTAGAATACCCAAGACCTGGGCAGGTTCTAAACAGTACTTCGAAAAAGTTGCAGATCGTCAGGTATGGGATTTTGCGTTGGTAAATGTTGCCATGGCAGCAAAGCTGGGGGCTAATGGGGCTATTGAGGCACTTCAAATCTCCTGCGGTGCGGTCCAGTGCACACCGAGACGACTGCAGGATGTCGAATCACTTGTGGTTGGAGAAATGCCAAATCAGGAGCTCGAAACTTTAGTTGAGAGAGTTGCATCCCGAGGCGCCAAACCATTAAATTACAATCAATTTAAAGCGCCATTAATGAGCCAGCTGGCAAAGCGAGCGATACGATCGCTGTCTGTTGCTTAAATAGACTGGCAGAAGGAAACGTACTTGGAAATTTTCCGATATTCAAAATCGGTCTGGGGTCAAAAACTATTGACTGGGATGTCGTGGGATCTACTTTGGGTCCCAGTGGCAGCAGCATTATTAATAATAGTGCTGCACCAAGTACTTCGCCTTCGCAATCAACATAAGAAATAAACTAAATCATTAATCGTTTTTAGGATCATATCGATCTGTTCTAGGAATTTTAATGTCTCAACAACCGATCGAACGCCACGCACCGCCAGAACGTTTATTTCACTGGACGATGGCCGCAAGCGTCATAATTTGTCTCGCTACGGCGTTCCTGCCCATCCTGGGGTTTGAATTCGACTGGGTCGATCCACATTGGATAGCAGGAGTTGTTCTTATACTCGCAATCATATTCCATTTATGGCGGGTATTTTTCAGACTTGAGTTAAAAGAAATGTCAGTAACTAAAACTGACTTGACTGACCTTAAAGCAATCATTGACCCGACCCTTAAATCAGATGAAACCGACAGAAAGTATGATCTAGGCCAAAAGCTTTATCATCTTGCAACCGCAGCGCTCATTATTTCTTTATGCCTAACCGGTGGTTTGATGTTGGCCAAGCTAGATACTTGGTTTTGGGACCGGATACCGGGAATACTCTCTGATGCGCAATGGGGTATTGTCTATACAGTTCATGGCGCTACCGCGCTGTGTCTTATTATGATGTTTATCTTGCATCTATACTTTTCGTTTCTACCGGAACACCGTCAACTTCTTATAGCGATGGCCTCTGGAAACCCAAACCTTAAAAAAGGAACTCATAATGAGTAAAGAATCAGACGCCATTGCTCAAATCGAAGAATCGTACGAGTACATGTTGGCCTATGCCGCTCAAGGAAGATCATCTGAAGGAGCAGGTGCCGATGGCGCGAGCATAAGAAATTTTCTCGATAATTTTATGCTAAGCGCTAACGTACTCGAGGACTGGGTAAGTACGCTAACTGACTTAAATAGTGAAGTGAAAGCCGAATTTTTGAGGGCCTCTAAATTAATTAAGGGTTTAATCGATACCGTCTTGAAGAAGACAAATATTTCATCGGAACTAGTGGATAATATGAACGCACTAATGGCGACACGCCACTATCTTACGCTAATATTTTTCTTAGATAAGTCTTGCCTAGATTAATTGTCGGATACGACAGACAGCTAATAAAAAATGCATGGTCCAGAAGCAGCAGTGAGGCCTTAAAATCTCATTGCTAAGAACAATAGATCAACCAATCCATGCAAGGATATTCACTAGTTGCTCAGGATTTAATGATCCAATACACAGCATTCTAGGCATAGCCTGTTCTATACAATTAAACTTGCTGTTCTGATGTCATTAAACGTGTATTGATTGGATCCGTATGGAGGATAAGTGCTACATCGAGATCAGGATATCTTATCGAGTATCGCTAACTGGCAAAGCGCGGGCCAGAAAGTAGCACTTGCAACCGTATTATCAACCTGGGGTTCGGCTCCTCGCTCAGTCGGAGCATTATTAGGGGTCAATGAAGCAGGAGAATTTACGGGCTCGGTGTCGGGTGGATGCGTTGAAGCCTCCGTGGTTAAAGAATGCCAATACTCCATGCAAACAGACCAACCGAAGATTCTTGAGTTCGGCGTGACCGATGACGAAGCGTTCGAAGTTGGACTGGCTTGTGGTGGGAAAATCCAGATACTCATAGAGCCATTTAAATGCGATGACAGCTTAGTCCCAGAATGCCTCGAATCCTTTGATAAAAGAATTCACAAAGTATTGATCAGACAGATACCCAGCGGAACCTCCAAATTTTTAGATGACTGGCGACATTGGCTGGCCGTAGACCAAGCCAAGGCCATTACAAACTCAGGCTTTATCGAGAATGAGCCCGGACTCTTTGCGCATATATTTTCTCCCGAACCACGAGTATTCATTGTTGGTGGCGTTCACATAGCACAAGCAATGTGCGAGGTGCTAAAACAAGTACAAATAACGCCAGTAATCATCGATCCGCGTGCTGCGTGGGCCAACAAAGAGCGTTTTCCTGGAGTCCAAATTATCCCAGAATGGCCAGATGACGCGTTTAAAGCCCTCGGTCTGGACCGCGGAACTGCTGTTGTTACATTGACCCATGATTCAAAATTTGATGATCCAGCATTAATTGCCGCTTTGCGCTCGGATGCTTTTTATGTGGGCGCCCTTGGCGGCAGAAAAACCAACGAAAAACGCGCGGTTCGTTTTAAGTCATTAGGAATTACACAAGACGAGTTGGATCATTTACATTCACCCGTGGGTCTATCTATTGGCGCAAAAAATCCTGCGGAGATCGCTGTGTCAATTGCTGCAGAGATCATTCAAGTGCGCAGACAAGGCTGATGCAACTTGCAAGGCTTAAGCCATCGGATGCACTTAACCATCCCCTGGCGCACTCAATAAGACTAAATAATCGAGTCATTCGCAAAGGGGAAATCCTAACAAAAGAAATAGTCAGTACTCTAACGAACGAAAATATTGAATCAATCGCGGTAGTAATTCCGGGCACTAATGATTGCCATGAAGATGCTGTTGCGTCTGATATTGCGCATAATTTAACCATCATGGGAATTACCATAGCCCCAGCAATTGGGGGTAGGTACAATATCTACGCCGAGCACAAAGGATTATTCATACTCAATACCGATTCGATCCACGCTCTAAATCGAGTCGATGAAAGCATTACGCTTGCAACTCTCCAGACCTTCTCAAATGTCACCCAGGGACAACTTCTAGCAACGATCAAAATCATCCCCTTCTACGTGAATGCACTAATCGTTAACCAAGCGATCGCAGCTGCCCAATCAATTAGTCTAGAAGTCAGGCCTTGGTTAAATAATCAACACATCGCGTTAGTTCAAACGACATCACCCAGCTTAGCCGCCAAAGTTTACGAAAAATCGCTACGTGTTCAACGTCAACGTCTCGAGACCTACGGAATGACCTCCATCAGCGACTACCAGACCAATCACCAAGTCGATCAACTCGGTAAATTGTTGTCTGGGCTGGCTTCGAAATATGACCTCATTATGATTTTGGGCGCATCAGCAACCTGCGATCGCAGTGATGTAATTCCCTCCTCCATCGAATCTGCAGAAGGGCTCGTGATCCATTTTGGAATGCCAGTAGATCCAGGCAATCTTTTGTTAATCGGTAAAATCCACAAAGCAAAAATTATCGGGCTACCCGGCTGCGCACGATCTCCAGCATTAAATGGTTTTGACTGGGTTTTAGATCGCTTAATGGCGGGGTTTACTGTTGGCAAGCTCGATATTCAGGGGATGGGCGTCGGTGGAGTACTTAAAGATTCACCTGCCCGAGGAATCTCTCGTGAAGAAAATCACAACTCTCACCCATCTAGAATTGGAGCCATTGTTTTAGCCGGTGGATTATCAAGTCGTATGGGAGATAACAAGTTATTGCTTGACTGGAATACTGATCAAAAGCTAATAGATCCTGTATTGGAGTTGGTTTCAAGCTGGCCGTTTGCAGAGCGAGTCTTAGTCGGCTCACGGGATTTCAAGTACGTTTCGGAGCGTGCGAATCCTGAAATCACAAGCATTAACAATCCGCATCCAGAAAAGGGTTTGGCGAATTCACTCGCTCTCGGAATTCAAATGATCACAGACGTTGATGCCATCATTGTATTTTTGGGTGATATGCCGCTGGTCAATATGAAGACGATTGAGCGATTAATAGCCACCTTTTCACCACAAGAAGGAGCGGCCATGGTCTACCCCCTCTATCAGGGAGAACGGGGTAATCCGGTACTAATTGGACGACGTTTTTTCGAAGAATTAAGCCAATTAGAGGGAGACCAAGGTGCGAGAATATTACTCGATCGCTACCCTCATTTAGTCAAAGGTGTCTCAGTTGATGACCCGGGTATTTTACTCGATATCGATGACCAAGAAACTTTGCAGCGTCTCCGACAATAAATATTCTCAGTGAGCCGAACAATCTTTTCTTCGCCCCAAAAAAGACAGCCATGGAATCAAAGCAGTACTCAAAAAAATATGGCCTCTAACGCTCAGTAGCGGTGCGATGCTTTAATAGACACAGAAAATAATCAGAGATAGTAACTATGACACCAGCGAAAAAAGCACTCCTAATACTCACCTCACACACCGAGCTCGGTAACACAGGCCGTGGCACAGGATTTTATTATGATGAAATGGCTGCGCCTTATTGGGCCCTAGTCGACCACGGATTAGAGGTCTCTATTGCATCCGTTGCTGGAGGGGCAGCCGTACCTGATCCAAAAACCCTTGTTGAACCAGAAAAACGCCCGCCGATGGTCGCGCGATTTATGGACGATCAGCATGCAATGCACCTACTAAATAACACTATCAAGACCAGCGAATTAGATGGCGCGGGTTACGATTGCGTCTTTTTGCCCGGAGGTCACGGAGCCATGTGGGACTTCGACACTGACATGATTGGTCAAATTATTAGTGATGCTTGGGCAAACAACAGCGTAATCGGTGCAGTTTGCCACGGTCCCGCAGGCCTCCTCCAAGCAAAATCAAAAGACGGAAGCCCGCTTATCAAAGGAAAACGCATTAATAGTTTTACAGATGCGGAAACACAGCAGATCGAATTAGTCGGCATCGAGCCATTCCTTCTTGAGACTCGAATACGCGAGCTGGGGTCGCTTTTTGAATGCTCTGCCAACTTCACGTCACATGCTGTTCGTGATGGAAACCTAGTTACCGGACAAAACCCACAATCAACAGGCGCCGTTTGTAAATTATTACTTGAAGCAATTGATGAGTTGTAACCAAGAAAATCACTAATAATTTCAGTTGGAGCTTCTTCTCAAATAAGAACCAATAACTTCAGAAATTTACCTAAACTTCTAAAGTTATTGGCCGGAGGGAGGTTACAACTCCGAAGAAACAATCTTTGATATCTACTTTTTAGCGAGGCCAGCATTCACTTTGCCACTCAGAACGTTACCGCCGGTCTGCGCTTACATTAAAGGAAGCATCATTCCGCCCTGTCTCATCTGCCACATCACTTGGCTGGATAAGTGTCTCCTCAATAGGCTGAATAAACTTTTGCTCTGAGAGAGCCAAATTTCGTGTGTTTTGTTCGTCATTATCATTCGACCCGAAGTCTAAATCATTAATGATGCCTCCCAGGATCTGCTTTAAATCTTGCTTGATAGGCAGATCATCATTGCGCCCACGAGATCGGATTAATGTTCGTGCCCTACTTAACCCACCTGAGTCACTCATACCAAGCGCCAAGCCTATCCTTTCAATATCTGCCTGCCTTAGCTGGTTTAACCGCGCAGTTTCAATGCCACCTGACAGAGACAGCTCTACCACTTGATTAGCCGAGCCCGCGGAACGCATTGCACCAAATGTCAGTCTAGTTTGTTGCGCAGGATCTTGTGGGACCGAGAGAATAAGTTCATTGAGACCAAGGCGTGGCGTCATCAAAATAATCGAATCACGTTGAAAAGTCCCAAGATCCAGTCCATTCAGGGTCAATGTAATCCCACCTAAGCCAACCACGCGATTCCAAAAGCGGCGATGCTTATCAGTCGCATCCAAAAGAGATAAGACAACATCTCCATTGCGGTAAGATATAGAATTCGAAAATTGATCGAGACTCTTTATTTTCTCGGCACCTGACATCGATTCAGCAAAGGCCATAGATCCAAGCAGCAAGCAATATACTGCGCCGGCGAGACAATCTCGGAAAACACGAATCAAAACGACAACCCTTTTCACACCGAATGAATGGATAAAATTCTACCTTCTATTGGCAGAATCGGTTAATTCTGTGGAATCTTGAGATTCGCCCGCATTAAATAACGAACCAGAAGATAACCAGCTCTTGATCTAGATCGCATGCGCCATGCTGACCTATGATAAGAATAGCTTTAAACTTGGATTGCGCCATGAAGATAACTGTTGCAAAAGTTGCCTATGATAGGGGGTCTCTGCCAGATGGCGGCTCGGTTGATGGGACTCCGATCTACCATGTCAAAGAGAGTTTTCTTGATGAACAAGCAGATCAATGCATTCAAGTAGTCGACCTGTCTTGGGATCGAAAAATTGCGTTTTACTTGGATGACATTTTAAATCCCAATGAGTGTCGAAAGTTTATTGAGATTACAGAAACACTCGGATTCGACCCTGCAGCACCTGGAATTCAAACGCCGCCAGGCATGAGGCAGAACCAAACTGTGCATTGGATTGCAAATGCACAAGACATGCAAAATATCTACAACCGCATCGAACCCTTACTGCCACCTACGATCGATAATCGACGCTTAGCCGGGGAGCTTAGTCAGCGGATCAATACCTACCGATATATTTCTGGAGAGCAGTTTCGTCCGCACCTCGATGGGGACTGGCCCGCATTTGGACTGGATAAAACAGGCACCTATATGGAAGTAAGGCCGTCAGGACGTTCCATGCTTTCGATGATCCTCTATCTTAACGGCCAAGAAGATGGCATTGAAGGAGGTGATACGTTGCTATTAGAGGGACAAACTGTCAAACATCGGGTCACTCCAAAAGCCGGTCGCGCACTTTTTTTCAGGCATGGAATTCATGCTGAGTCTGTATTACATGCAGGAGATATTGTGCGAGGAAATACGCCAAAATATGTAGCAAGAATTAACGTAATGTACGAGCAATAAAAAGCCCGGCTAAACCGGGCTTTTTCTGCTAACTATTTACAGATTAGATCGACTTGGCAGCCATCTGCTTAGCAATATAGTCAGCCTGCCTAATCGCTAAAGTTACGATTGTTAAGGTTGGATTTTCTGATGCCCCAGTAGTGAACTGAGAACCGTCCGATACAAACAGATTAGAAATATCATGTGTCTGTCCCCACTTATTCACAACACCATCACGCGCTTTTGCAGACATCCGATTCGTACCCAAATTGTGGGTAGAAGGATACGGCGGGGTCGGGTAGGTTTGTGTTGCGCCCACAGAATCATATAAGGCGGCACCCTGCCTCCATGCATGATTTCTCATTGCAACATCATTTGGGTGCTCATCAAAATGGACGTTTGGAGCAGGAAGACCATATTGATCCTTGACCGCGTGGTTCAAGGTAATGCGATTCGTTTCCTGAGGCATGTCCTCACCAACAATCCACATACCGGCCATATTTTCGTATGTATCCATAGCTGCTGCAAATTCACGCCCCCAGCCACCTGGATTCAAAAATGCTGCCATAAATGGAACGCCCAAAGCCAGTGTCTCAAGCTCATACCCACCTACAAAGCCTCGTGACGGATCGTGACGTGATTCATCCGTGATAATTCCAGCCATTGTTGTGCCCCGCCAAAACCGAACTGGTTTCTCGAAAGAGGCATACACTGAAGCCGTCATATGCCTCATGTAATTTCGCCCAACTTGCCCAGAACTGTTCGCGAGACCGTCTGGAAACATAGTTGATGCTGAGTTCAGAAGAAGTCGAGGGCTTTCAATGGAATTACCGGCTACGGAAACAATTCGAGCCTTCTGAAGATGCTGGTTGCCATCCTTATCCGCATAGACTACCCCTGTTACTTTGCCCTTTTTATCATGTTCTATTTTCAACACGTGTGCATTAGTTCGCACTTCAAGATTACCAGTGGCCTCGCCTTGTGGGATATCAACATACGCCGACGACCACTTCGCCCCAAACTTGCATCCTTGAAAACAAAATCCAACCTGCTGACAAGCAGTACGGCCATCACGAGGCTGACTATTAATGGCCATACGACCGGTGTGTACTTGCTTGTATCCGAGCTTCTTGGCGCCTGCCTCAAAAACTTTGTAGTTGTTGTTACCAGGAAGACCCGGGATGTCATTAGTACGGGTCACGCCAAGTTTCTTTTCAGCTTTATCGTAATAAGGCTCAAGCTCCGACAAACCGATCGGCCAATCCAATAGATTTGCTCCATTCACTTCGCCGTAGACTGTTTTTGCTTTAAATTCATGCTCTTGAAAACGCAACGATGCGCCCGCCCAATGCACAGTGGAACCACCAACAGCCTTTACAATCCATGAGGGTAGTCCAGAAAAATCTTTAGCTACCCGCCAATCCCCTGAAGTAGTTCGGGCATCTAACCAACTAATCTGTCCAAAACTACCCCACTCGTCATTCTGATAATCTTGTGGCAGATGACGGCCACCCGCCTCCAAGCAAACAACGCTAATACCTTTCTGCGCCAACTCGTTGGCTAAAACACCGCCTCCGGCCCCAGAACCAATGACGACAACCACACCATCATCGTTTAAATCAAATTTTGCACTCATTTTTATTATCTCCAATTCTCTCGATGTTCAAACCCAGGTGATATCGTCAAAACCGCGGTTAATGTAGCCACCTTTGCTGTATGACTCCCCTTCGTAACCGAAAAATGGCCAAACCTCTTTATTGTTGTAAAGACCTGTTACCAAGTTTCCTCTCATGGTCTGAAAAAAAGCACTTTGCTCCATTCCACGGAGTATGTTCGCGCGATCTGCCTCCCAAGGAACTGAAAGATAGTTTGCAAAACCATTACCTTGTGCAGCGGCATCCAAAGCAGCAACACCAGCCACTACTCGGTCCTTTGACTCAGCTGAATCAAAGCCCTTTACAGCCGCTGCGTAGTACTGGTCTCCAATATTGTCGTGTGGGTAAATATCTCGTGACATTTGAATCAGAGTGGCCATTTCATTCGGAGTCACGTGCTTTGTTTCCATGGCCCACACCGCCGTGCTTCCTGCCACGAACCCGGCACCAACAGCCAGTCCAGCGCCCACCGTGATACAACCTTTCAACAGATCTCTTCGTGAAATCCCCTTAGATGTTATTATTTTTTTCATCTACATTTCCTCTCTAAATTATTAGCAAAGTTCGTGCCTTTACAACACTTAACTTTTGCAATCGTTGCAAGCTAAGAAAAACTTTTCAATTTGCATTAGCACGCCATTCACTACTGATGTTTACCGCCATTCTTCCATCTTGACAAGACCTCATCTTGGTTGGGTAGTAACCAAATACTACGCTCGCTATTTTCAAGATTTTCTCACCCCTTAAATATTGATTTTCTATATGCCACCTAGGTTTCTATTTGTCACTCGGCTGAATCAGCTTGCATTTAATATTAGATTTTTGAGCTCAACTGGTGAGAATATCTCGATCCAATAACCATCTGGATCTTTAATAAAAGCAATTCCCTTCATTGAACCGTCGTCTGGCCGTTTCACAAACTCGACACCCAACTCTTCAAACCTTGAGCATGCTTTGTAAACATCAGGTACAGAAACACAGATATGACCGAATCCCTTTGGATCACTGTTCCCGTTATGATAACCATCGAAATCCGAGTCCGATTCCGTGCCGTGATTGTGCGTCAGTTCGAGAACACCCGATTGACTCGCCAACCACATAATCCGTTCACCTCGATCCTCGGGCATTGGCTTATCAAAGCCTGCTTCAAAACCCAAGAAAAACAATGAAAAACCCATTTTATCAAAGTCAAAGCGCTCCAATAATTGAGCGCCCAGTACATCCTCATAGAATGCAACTGATTTGCTCGGATCTTTGATCCGTAACATACAATGATTAAGTCTATTGCCAACGTTCGCCAAAATTTTGCCCTCTACATGCGCTTTTATTCACCAAAAACTTTTAATCCAAAGCCACTCTTAACATCAAAAAAGTTGACCAAATCATGATCTCCAGAAGGATCGCTTACCGACTCTTCCTCCATTTAGGACAACTTAGCTTTTCCAATATGTTACGAAAATCGAAGGCTTAAAAAACCGTTTGCGCCAACTTCAGCAACGTTGCAAGCTCCTTATCCATAATTTGAAGAGCGATCTATTGTAACTATTGCCAGATAAGTGAGAGACAATGAATCAATTTAAAGCTTTATAGGTAGTAATCGGGTACTACCCAACCTTCTTATGTAATTTCTTTTCT
>Ga0209192_10001363_pt1 | contig 19552 bp, 15 predicted proteins | sample ArcticOcean_MG_C_11_FD_187433 | JGI IMG/M metagenome (GOLD analysis project Ga0209192, IMG submission 187433) | Marine microbial communities from western Arctic Ocean - ArcticOcean_MG_CB2_154 (SPAdes) (version 2) | ecosystem: Environmental > Aquatic > Marine > Oceanic | place: Arctic Ocean... | reverse complement strand
TTTAAAGACAAAGGGCACACAGTTGTTCCATCAAGTAGCTTAATACCTCATGGAGATAAAACTCTTTTGTTTACAAATGCTGGAATGAATCAATTTAAAGATACATTTCTAGGTATTGACAATAGAAAATATTCAACTGCTACTTCAAGTCAAAAATGTGTTCGTGCGGGTGGAAAGCATAATGATTTACAAAATGTTGGATACACAGCCCGACACCATACATTTTTTGAGATGTTAGGTAATTTTAGTTTTGGGGACTACTTCAAAGAAGAAGCTATTCAATATGCATGGGAACTATTAACAAAAGTATATAAAGTACCAGAAGAAAATTTATTAGTGACTGTCTATGAGGATGATCAAGAAGCTTACGATATTTGGTCAAAAATAATTGGCATCTCAGATAAAAAAATTATTAAAATTGGAGACAATAAAGGTTCTAAGTATGCATCTGATAACTTTTGGATGATGGGAGATACTGGGCCTTGTGGGCCTTGTACTGAAATTTTTTATGATCATGGAGATACAATATCTGGTGGCCCTCCAGGGTCTAAGGATGAGGAAGGTGATCGTTATATTGAAATTTGGAATTTAGTGTTCATGCAATATAATCGTGATGAAAATGGAAAAATGAAAGTCCTTCCAAAAACAGCTGTAGACACAGGTATGGGCTTAGAGAGAATTACAGCAGTACTTCAAGATGTTCATTCAAACTATGAAATTGATTTATTTCGTGAAATTATTATTAAAGTGATGGAAGTTACTAATATTAAAGATAACAACCATCCTTCTTTAAAAGTTATTGCGGACCATATTCGTGCTGCGACATTCTTAATATCAGATGGAGTGATGCCTTCTAGTGAAGGGAGGGGTTATGTGTTGAGAAGAATTATTAGAAGAGCTATACGTCATGGTTATAAATTAGGATGTAGAGAAGCATTTTTTTTCAAAATAGTCCCTACTTTGACTAATTTAATGAAAACTGCCTACCCAATTAGTGAAGGTAAAGTAAAAAAAATAATGAATGAAATAAGATTAGAAGAAAAACGATTCTTTGAAACTATTGAAAATGGAATGCTTATTCTTGAAGATTCCATAAAGGATATAATTAGTACGAAGAAAAAAATATTGCCAGGAACTTTAGCCTTCAAGCTCCATGATACATTTGGTTTTCCTTTGGACTTAACCGCAGATATTTGTCGAGAAAATAAATTAAGCGTAAATGAAAAAGAATTTGAGAAAGAAATGGAGAGTCAAAAAAATAGAGCTCGTGAGGCTGGGAAATTTACAGGGAAAGTTGTGCTTGATTATGAAGGAAAAGATACAGATTTTATTGGTTATGACCAGACTGAAGCTAAAGTAAAAATTGATGCTATATTTAAAGACAATACCCCTTGTAGTATTCTTAATGATGGTGACCAGGGAGTTATTATTTTAAATCAATCTCCTTTTTATGCTGAATCTGGTGGTCAAGTTGGAGATATTGGAATAATACAAGCTAAGAATTTTGAATTTATTGTAAGTGATACTTTTAAATTTAATGGGAGTGTTTTTGGGCATGCAGGTTATGTACAATCGGGGAAAATAAATTTAAAAGATAAAGCTAATGCAGTTATTAATATCAGTCACCGAAGCAATATTAAAAGGAATCATTCAGCTACCCACCTACTGCACAAAGCACTAAAAATTATTCTTGGTGAGCATGTTGAGCAAAAAGGTTCTTTGGTTGATAGCGTAAAAACACGTTTTGATTTTTCTCATAACAAAGCACTAAACTCTAAAGAAATTAAAGACGTAGAGTTAATTGTCAATTCAGAGATTTTACAGAACCAAGTAACGCAGACTCGTCTCATAAAAATAGAGGAAGCTGAAAAAGAAGGGGCTATGATGTTATTTGGAGAAAAGTATGATGATGAAGTTAGAGTCTTAAATATTGGTAATAGTTCTGAATTATGCGGTGGTACTCATGTCAATAGTACAGGTGATATTGGGCTTTTTAAGATTCAATCAGAAGTTGGAATTGCTTCAGGAATTAGGCGAATTGAAGCTACGACTGGGTATAATTTAATTGAAATTATAGAACAACAAAAAACCATACTGGAAATAGTAGCTGCGGAATTAAATACTGGGACTCAGGATATTCCTATAAAGCTAAATCAACTGTTATCTCAAATTAAAGATAACGAAAAAATTATTTACAATTTAAAATCAAAAATTGCTTCAAATGAAGGTGATGGGCTTTTAGACAAAGTTATTAAAATTAAGAACTACTCTTTTTTGGCCGAGGTAATTAATGATCAAGATTCAAACCAATTAAGAGAAATGGTAGATAAATTAAAACATAATCTTAAAAGTGCCGTTATAATACTTTGTTCAACTGCTGAAAGTAAAATCTCTTTCGCTGTTGGTGTAACAGATAATTTAACAAATGAAATAGACGCTGGTAAAATTGCAAAAATGTTAGGTGAGGGCGTAGGTGGAAAAGGTGGCGGGCGAAAAAATATGGCAATGGCTGGCGGTACAAATGTTAAAAAAATACCAGAAGCACTACTTCTTGTTCAAGAAAGTCTTAAGAAATAAACTATAAACTATGTCAATTATTGTTCAAAAATTTGGTGGGACCTCCGTAGCTAATCCTAAAAAAATTAAAGCTGTTGCAGAAAAAGTTGCAAAATTTGCTTCGCAAGGACATAAAATTGTAGTCGTTGTGTCTGCAATGTCTGGTGAAACAAATAAATTAATCAATTTAGCTAATGAAATGATGTCCTCTCCGGAGCCACGTGAAATGGACACTATTGTTTCAACTGGTGAGCAAGTAACAAGTGGCTTAACAGCATTAGCATTAATAAATTTGGGAATCAAAGCTAAAAGCTATGCTGGGCACCAAGTTAAAATACTTACAAATAAAGCACATACTAAAGCTCGTATAGAAAATATTGATTCACGAATAATTAAAAGAGATTTAAATGAAGGGTTTGTTGTCGTCATTGCTGGATTTCAAGGTTCAGATATAGAAGGTAATATAACTACCCTTGGAAGAGGTGGTTCAGATACTACAGCAGTTGCTCTAGCAGCAGCACTTAAGGCTAATGAATGTCAAATATACACTGATGTAGATGGAATATATACAACCGACCCTAGAGTCGTTCCTGAAGCAAGAAAATTAGATTCGATTACTTTTGAGGAAATGCTAGAAATGGCAAGTCTAGGCTCAAAAGTGCTTCAGACTCGAGCTGTAGAATTTGCTGGAAAATATAAAGTTAAGTTGAGGGTTCTCTCAAGCTTTCAATCAACTGGTGAGGGTACAATTATAACTTTTGAGGATAAAAAAATTATGGAAGAACCAGTAATATCGGGAATTGCCTTTAATAGGGATGAGGCCAAAATGACAGTCTTGGGTGTTCCTGACATGCCAGGTATAGCTTATCAAATATTAGGACCTGTTGCTGAATCAAATATTGATGTTGATATGATTATTCAGAATGTAGGTCAAGATGGATTAACCGACTTTACCTTTACAGTGCATCAAGATGATATGAAAAAAACTTTAAATATCTTAAATACAAAAGTAAAAGATCACGTTAAGGCTCGCGAAGTAAATGGTGATAATAACATCGCAAAACTATCTATTGTTGGTGTTGGCATGCGTTCTAATGTGGGAGTTGCAAGTAAAATGTTTAGAACTCTGGCTGAGGAAGGTATCAATATATCGACTATATCAACAAGTGAGATAAAGATTTCAGTGATTTTAGAAGAAAAACTGTTGAATAAGGCAGTAAAATCTTTACACAAGGTTTTTGATCTTGAAACCGCTTAATATCTTGATTTATAGGTCTATTTGAAGTAATGTACGCCGGTATTCGGAGAGTTGGCTGAGTGGTTGAAAGCGCCTCCCTGCTAAGGAGGTATACGGGGTTAACCTGTATCGAGGGTTCGAATCCCTCACTCTCCGCCAATATTTAATTATAAAGTAGTTTTTTTTATTGAAGGTAGATAGTATCTTGATAAATTACAGAAAAGAAATAGATGGCTTAAGAGCTATCGCAGTAATAAGCGTGATCCTTCACCACGCTAATTTTATCTTCTCAGGAGAAAATTGGTTCGCTGGTGGTTTTATTGGTGTAGATATTTTTTTTGTTATTAGTGGTTATCTAATTACAAAAATAATTCTTACAGAACTTAACAAAACTCAATCATTCGATTTTTATAATTTTTACGAAAGGAGAGCTCGTCGCATTTTACCTATGCTCCTCTCAGTAATATTGGTGAGCATTCCGTTCGCATTACAAATATTATTTCATACAAACCTTATTGAGTATTCCAAAAGCATCATCTCTTCAATATTTTTTAGCTCAAATTTCTTTTTTTATTTTGTAACAACCGAGTATGCTGCTGAAAGCTCACTTCTAAAACCTTTTCTTCACACATGGAGCCTGGGAATTGAAGAGCAGTTTTATATAATATTTCCAATTTTATTATTTCTTGTATTTAAATTTCTTAAAAGTTATCTGCTAATTTTAATTTTACTTATGATTGTATTAAGTATTCAATTTTCAGAGATTATTGGTAGCAAAAATGCTGAGCTAAATTTTTACCTTCCAACCTCTCGTTTTTGGGAGCTACTTGTTGGTTCATTAATAGCTTATCTTGAAATTAGTGGCAAGATAATAAAAAATAGGCTTACAGGATTATTTCCATTCCTTGGTATATTTCTTATCATTATTGCGATTACGTTTTTTAATTTTAAAACTCCTCATCCAGGCTATTTATCACTTATTCCAATTGTTGGCACTGCGCTTATTATTTGTTATTCATCTTCAAAAGACTTTGTAGGTGGATTACTAGGATCAAGTATTTTTGTTCGCACTGGATTGATAAGTTACTCTGCATACCTTTGGCACTTCCCTATTTTTGCATTTATAAGGCTAACAGATAGTTCTGTCACAAATTTAGAAAAATTGATATACATCGCGTTAATTTTTATACTATCTACATTTTCCTATCGATATATTGAACAACCATTCCGAAATAGAAATAAAATCTTAAGTAAATATTTTTGGCTACTTATAGCTATTTGTATAACAGTTATATCTGCTTTTTGCATATTTACAATAAACAGTCCGGGTAATGAGAAACCTCTTTCAAGATTGTTAGATAGGGGTAGTTATACTAATGATAATCTTTATTTTGAAACAAACTATGATTACTCTGTGAAAGATAATAATTCAAAGAAAAATATTCTAATTGTCGGTAATTCACATGCTGAAGACTTATTAGAAGTCCTTAGTTATAGCAAATCTGTAAAGGATGAATTTAATATCACCCTCACATCACCAATTAAAAGAGATGGAGGTTATAACTATCAAATAAGTTGTTTTTATGATTTCCTGCAAACGGGTTCCACATATTGTGATGAATCTGAAAAAAATAATTATGAGTTTACAGAAAATTTGACGAGACAGTACGAATGGGCTAAATATATTATATTAGCTTCAAATTGGCTTCCAAAAGATATTAATAACATTGGACAACTCAAAGATATTATTAATAAAATTAAATTGGATGGCAAAATCCCTATAATTGCTCTACCAACTATTGAATTCGAGCAAGTAGAAAATGGAGATACGGATATTGAGGTTTTTGTTAAAAAAAATAAACGCTATCCAAATGCCTCAGAATTAAATCATCTCGAAAAGCTAGCCTATAGGGATTTAAAGAACAATCAAATGGATAAAATAACCTGGCATTTACAAAATCTTTCAAAAGAGATGAAATTTAAGGTTTTAGATAAAAAAGATTTTCAATGTAATATGAAATCTAAAAAATGTTTCATCTTAGATAATAATGGATATAGGATAATTTATGATCATGCACATTACTCAAAAGAAGGTGCTATTTTCTATGCCAAAATAGTAGATAAAATAAAATGGTTCTCAATCGACTAATTCCAAAATAATATTTCACTAATACAAACTTTTAAATTTATCGGTAGAATAGTGCTTGAGCTTACAAAATTATGAATTAACAACATGTTCAATAAATTAAATATTATAATTTCTATTAAATTATTCTTTCATGGATTATTTAAAATCACGAAAAAATCAAAGCAAGATTTCTTTAAATCAAGCTGGAGTATATTTCTTGTAATTATTAGTTTATTTTTCATTAATTTACTAATTTATTTATTTTACCCGAACAATAGCGAAGCTTTGCAAATTGCAGCAGAAAAGATAATAGACCCACTCCACCATTTTCGAATTTCTCCAGAACCAATTGAGAATATACAAGCTCTCACGTCACTGATCTTAACGCCCCTAATAATAATTTTTGGTATCAAAATATTTTCCTCAAAATTATTTACTCGTGTTTCTATATCTAACTATATATATTTTTTTAATTTAGCTTTATACACTTCACTAATAGGAATTTTATTTTATTTTTCGTTTAAAATTGATGATCCTAATTTTATTGAAGGAGTACCAGGTTATTTTAAAATAATGAAAAGTGAAATGAGGTTTTTAGTCGCCATTGCTATTTACCCATTAATTACATATTTTATTATTAACGGCATACCAAAAAAATATCATAGATTTGTAAAAATTATTTTATATTCATTCTTGAGTATTACTTTGTTAAGTATTTTTCTTCTGTCTACATTTAATAGAGATAGTTATATAGGAGCATATGACCATTTGAATGCAGTCATATTTTCAGTCTCTGAAGTTCAGCAAGGGAAAACCTTATTAGTTGACTTTACCAACCAGTATGGACTTTACCCACATTTTTTGTACCCAATTTTTAAATTAATCAATCTGAATATAGTAAACTTTTCGCTAGTTATGTCTGCACTAACTACAATAAGTTACTCACTAATATTCTTAGGTTTACGTAAAATTATTAATAACAATCTTGTTACTCTTTTAGCATTTAGTACAATTATTTTTTTTAGCTTCATTGCTCTATTTGTAGGGCCTTTTGATATAAATGTTGGAGCTTATGATATTTATCCTGCTTATAAACCAATCAGAATGATATTCCCTGCATTAATTTTATACTCAGTATTTACCTATATTTTAAGTCCTAAAAGAAACCTGTATTTGCTAATTATATTTATATCTTCTCTTTCAATATTGTGGAATTTTGATAGTGGTGTTATCTGCTTTTTATCGTTCTATATCTATATTTTATATGAATCTTTATTAGTTAATAACTTAAAAGAATTTACTAAAAAGTTTATTAAGCATACATTTATTTCCTTATCGGTTCTAATATTAACAATTTTTCTATTTTCAAGCTTTATTTATTTCAGATCAAATAGCTTCCCAGATTGGACTTTATTTTTATCTATTGTTAATAACTTTGGGAAAAGCAACTTCTTAAGTCTCCCAATGTCACTTTTTAAAGCTTGGAATCTGATTTTTCTAGTTTATTTATATGGGATCTATATTGGATTGAATTCCGTCTTATTAGGTAAAAAAGATGCAATAGATAAAATTGCTTTTTTTGTTTCTATTTTTGGCTTAGGAATTTCTACATACTACCTAAATAGATCTCATGATAGCAATCTTCTTCAGATTTTATATCCATCAATCATCTTGCTTGCAATTTTTCTTAGCAAACTTCTACATAAAAATAATAGGGCTGATTTATTTCAGATTAAAAACTTATCAATTGTTATGATGATATCTTTTATTTTAGTGATTAGTTCTTTTCAAATACTACAGCCTAATAAGATAATTCATGAACTTAGTTCAAGAATTCCAAATATTATTAATAATAAATTAACCAATCAATTGGCCTCCAATGGTCTTGAGTTACTTAAACTCAACACTAGGCCTGGCGATCAAGTTGCAATATTTTCAGACATTGATGCTGTGCTCTACGTTGAAAGTAAAACGACTTCACCCTTTACCAGGGAAATAAGTTCTGTAATTTCTCGGTTTGGTAAAAAAAAATATATGGATTCTTTAAATAACAACAAATCCTATAATGTTTTTATTTCAGATAATGTATTCAGAACTGGTAAAACTCCTGATATAAGACATGTCGAAATTATGAAAATATTACATAAGTATTATTATCTTGATGATTGGTTTGGTGGTTGGAGAATGTTTAAACCCAATGCATATAAAGAGGTTACACAATCTAAAATTAAACCTTCGGCAACCTATGCAGAATTCTGTAAAAAAACTTCTTTGGGTTGTAGCAAATTGATTGAAAGTTTTAGCTCTATTGAGAATTTCCCAACAGATACCAAATTAATTAAGATAGATATTGATTTACCAGAGGAAATTACTATTCAAAGTATTATGCTTCACATCATTATTGACTCATATTACCAAGGCACATTATCAACGTTACCTATTGATCATCTTACTAATATTGGAATTCTTGATAGTAAAAATCAACAATTAATCAATACTTTTAAAAGATTAGATGACATAGATTATAGAGCTTACAAGAGATTTTCTATTGTAATCCCAGATAGAAACTACCTTAATGCATGCCCAACATTTAAAATTGAATTAACATCCAATAATAAAAATATTACTTTACGAGCACCATGCAAATAAAATTTTTTACTATTAAATTCAGCAAAAAGTGAAAAAAAAGAAAATTGCTATTATAGGTGCTGGTATTTCTGCAATAACAATTGCTCAAATACTAAAACATACTGCTCACGTTTCACTCTTTGAAAAAAGTCGAGGTGTGGGCGGGAGAATGGCGGTGCGTCGATCTGAACCATATGAATTTGATCATGGTGCTCAATTTTTTATAGCTAAAAATAAAAACTTTATAGATTTCATCAAGCCATTAATTAAAAAAAAAATAATTAAACAATGGCATGCAAGGTTTGCTGAATATGATGACAATAAGCTACTAAGAAACATTACTTGGGATTCAGAATATCCTCATTATGTTGGAGTACCTGGAATGAACTCTCTTGTTATTTATTTAGCTAAAGACCTTAATATCGAATTAAATACTAGAGTTAATAAAATAGTCAAAAATACTAAGCAATGCTGGGATTTATTAGACGATAATGGAAATAATTTAGGTCAATTCGACTGGGTAATATCAACAGCTCCTCCGATTCAATCAGCCGAAATACTTCCAAAGTGTTTCAAATACCAAAATGAGTTACTTAACAAAAAGATGATAGGTTGCTTCTCATTGATGCTTGGTTTTAAAAAAGCACTTCCATTATTATGGGATGCAGCTCTAATTAGAAATGCTGATATCAGTTGGATATCAATTAATAACTCCAAACCAGATAGGGCTAAACCATTTTCAATGCTCGTCCATTCGACTAATTCATGGGCAGAAAAGCATTTATTCGATGACCGTCAAAGTGCTATCTCATATCTTATTAAAGAAACAACACGAATTATTGGCCATGATACAAGTAAAGCAGATCACATTGATATTCATGCATGGAAATATGCAAATATTGGAAAACTAAAAAATTCTAGTCTCTTAATTGATTACCAAAATAATCTTGCCTCATGCGGGGATTGGGTAACTCAAGGAAGGGTTGAAAGTGCATTCGATGCTGGGTTTATAATGGCAAATACTATTAAACAAATTATGGAGTCATAGATTGCAATATAAGTAATTTTATGTAATATCTATGAGTGGTTTATTAAAAATAAAGGAATATTGTTGTGGTAGAAAATAACATCAAAAGCATATCAATTCAAAAAATTCAAGAGTGGCGAGACTATGCCGAAAAAATTCAATTTGATGCAAATAATAATATTCTAGGTCAGCAAAAAGCAATAAAACTAATTATTATTAGTCTATTTTCAAGAGGCCACGTTTTGCTAGAGGGAGGTGTTGGAGTTGGTAAAACTACACTTCTGCAAATCATTACAAAACTTATCGGAGGAGAATATGAGCGAGTAGAAGGCACGGTTGATATGATGCCTAATGATATTATTTATCACGCATCGATAAATGATGAAGGAAAGCCACACATATCCAATGGGCCCCTCCTAAAAAAAGGTGAGGACTTATCAATATTCTTTTTTAATGAGATTAATAGAGCAAGGCCACAAGTTCATTCTTTACTATTAAGAGCAATGGCGGAAAAATCAATAAGCGCATTCAATAAAGATGTTTACTTGCCGAACATGGTTGTATTTGCAGACCGAAATCAAATTGAAAAAAATGAAACATTTGAACTGCCCGCTGCAGCTAGAGATAGATTTATGATGGAGATCTCAATTCAAGCACCAAATAAAAAGGATTTGCGTGATGCCATAATCTTTGATACTAAATTTCAAAATACTACAAAATTAGTTAGGGACATACCGAAACCTAAATTTGATTGCAAAGAACTTAATGCAGTATCTGATGCGATTCAAGAGAATATACAAGCTAGCGATCAAATAAAAAATTATGTTGAAAACTTATGGTTAGCAACTGAAGACCCAAAGAAATTTAACATTAATATTAAAGAAGTTGATATTGATGATTTTATTGTGGCAGGCTCAAGCCCTAGAGGAATGATTATGCTAATTAAAGCAGCGAAAGTTAACGCATGGCTGAATAGAAGAACTTATATTGAGCCAATGGATATAAATGAAATTTTTCACGAAGTGATGGCTCATAGATTAGTAATAAATCGTATTTATGAAAATAATAAAATAGAACTACTCAAAGACTTTACAAATGAAATTTTACTAAAAGTCGCAACACCAGAAATACAATAATAATTGAAAATCAATCAATTTACATACTCTATTTCATGGCGTTCTAAAAATAATAGATATGGGAGCAATCTAAGCTCAAAAATTGGAAATGACTTTGAATACAGCGGGTCAAAAAATTTCAATGATCATCCTGATTTAACAAGAATAGATATTAAAAATTCAATTACAGATCCCTATGAAAACATATACGTTAAGACTTATAACCTTAACAATCCAATCAATTTAGTAGCTCTATGTGATATTTCAAGCTCAGTTTTGGTAAATAAAATAAATAGTGTTCTAATAAAAGACATATCAAAAGTTATAGCAAAATCAGCGATTAGTCATGGTGATAAATTTAGCATGCTTTGTTACAACGATATAATCGAAAAAAAATTAATATTAGAGCCTGGAAATAATCAACAATATATTAATCAATGGATTAATAGTATGAAATTTGACAAAGGAAGAGTGTCTAGCAATGCAATGAAGACTATTGATAAATATTTGCCTGATGAGAGATCATTAGTTTTTTGGATATCCGATTTTCATTACCCATTAGATGATATTAAAAAAATATTAAATCTATTATCAACACATCATGTAATACCTTTATTTATATCTTCTGAGGGAGAGATAAAAAAATTACCAAAATATGGGTTCAGGAAATTTATTGATTCAGAAAAAAATTCAGAACATGAAATATTCCTGAGACCTAGCATTAAAAAAAAAATATTATTAGATTATATTAATACAAAAAAACAGATTTTTGATATTTTCACTAAAAAGCAAATAAAGCAAATAGTTTTAAATGAAAAAATTGATATAAAAGAAATACAAAAATATTTTTTGAGTACGCATATATGAAAAAAAATATTATCTTTATCATTTTACTTACATTAAGCAGCATGCTAGCAGCAGAACAATTTATTCCTTCAAATAAAATTACAAATATAAAATATGGATATAAGTTGGGTGATTTGATTATCATTCACGATAAAATAATTTCTAATAAAAAATTTATAGTAACTCCAGAATTAATTGTTAAAAAGAATAAGAGTTTTATATTAATAAGTCAAAAATACGAAAATAAAGATGAAGCAGATAAGTTCATATTTCTTAATAAAATAATTTACCAAAATTATATAAAACAGGGGACTGGTAAATATGAATTACCCCTTCATAGATACAAAATAAACAAAGAAGATATTGCAATGCCACAACAATCGGTTTGGTTTACAAGGCTTGCAAAATCCAAACTTAATAACATTCTATTAAATTCTGTTGACCAAGTTAAACCTGAATTCATAAAAAAGGATTGGATTTATGGGGCTTCCCTACTAAGCATTTCACTATTTATATTACTTATTGTCTTATATAGAAATCTAGATGCAACGTTTATAAAAAGAATGAATGGTCCATTTTCAAGGGCACATAAAAAAATAAAGATACTTCATAAGAATAATAGTAAAGAAAATTATGTACAATCGATTTTAATTCTGACCGATGCTTTTAATAAAACTTTTAAAAGTAATATCAATAGCTCAAATTTTGAAGTACTAATAAATAATAATAAATATCAAGGGATGAAGAAAGAAATAAAGATTTTTGTAAATGTTTCATCCACAGAGATTTACTCATCGAAAACATATTTTAGTAAAATAAGGTTCGATGAGATCTATAACTTTACTAAAATACTTAAAGTAATAGAAAGAAAAATTTAAATGACTCTAATAAACTCATATTGTCTTTTTTTACTTCCTCTAGCCATTTTACCATTCATAATTTCAGTATCTGATAAATACATAATAAGTAATATTAATATATTTCAGCAGGATAATTTGTCTAAAAATATTAACCTTATAACTAAAATAATTATGTCCTTGGTAATAATCATTAGCATATTGATATTAGCTAATCCTTGGTCAAGTTCAACCACAATTACAAAAGTTGGTAAAGGAGCGCAAATAGTATTTGTTATTGATCGAAGCGTTAGCATGTCTAAAGCATTTATTGGTAATAATCAAAATAAATCTGAGATAAAGTCTCTTGCAACAAGACGAATTCTGAAAAGTTTCGTTGAAAGTAGGCCATTAGATATGCTAGGTATTGTTGGTTTTTCTAATTCAGCTTTATATGGATCCAAAATTACAAAAAATAGGGATTACATATATGCAGCAATAGATGCCGCTACAGGTTCATCTGTAAATCAAACTAATATTGGATCTGGAATTTCTTCAGGTTTATTTATGTTTAGTGAAATTGAAACTACTGGTTCGCAAGCATTAGTTTTACTTTCAGACGGTGCAGGTAAAATATCTAAGCGTGTCAAAAGTGAAATTTCTAAAGTATTATCTGAAAAAAAAATTAATCTTTACTGGATAATTATAAAAGAGCCTAACGACGTTAGCTTATTTTCAGATAATACTTTTGTCAAAGGACGTGAACCAACAGTTGTTAAATTAGATTTATTTTTTAAATCTCTAAATACAGAATATAAAGCATATGAAGCTGAAAATCCTGATGCACTTTCCAATGCAATTAAGGATATTGATGCTAAAGAGAAGAGGCCCATTAAAATTGATAAAGATATACCAGGTAAAAATTATAACCCTCAATTATTAAATGTGTTATTAGTTTTGCTTATTTTATTAATTATGATGAAAAATTTAAGGATATAACAAATGTTTATTTTTAAAAGAATTATGAATTTAAGTAACTTAGTCTTATTTTCTATATTAGTAATAACGACCTTTCTCTTAATTAATAATCTTATTAATCACAGAGAGGTTACTGTAATTAATAATAAAATAGAGGGTGATCAACTAATTATTAATGGGGATTATGAAGAGCTAAGTATATATTCATCAGCATATTTACTTGGTAAACAAGGTGAATACAAGAATGCTATTGAGAAATATAATATGCTACTTAAGATATTTCCTGATACCAATATTATTGATATTATTTATTATAATATTGCGACTATATACCTTCAGGATGCTTTAACTAAACCGTTGAATGATGATGGAATGCTAACAATAGAAAATTTTCAGAAATTACAAAGCGCTGTAATTTCTTATGAAAAAGTTCTTGAATTAAACCCATATAACGAATTAGCTAAGTTTAATTTGAGCATTCTATATTCATCCCTCCCTAAAGAGCCTTCCAAAAATATTTCCGAACAATCCGTTCAAGAATTAAGCAATATTCCTGTTGGCCTGCCATGAAATCTAAATTTTTATATTTAATTAAGAACAAAAAAGAATTTTTGGTTCTTTTGATTAGCATTATTCTTTGCTTGATTGCAATTAATAATCCAGCAATAGAAATAAAAAAATCTATATCCAGCTACATGCTTTTAGTAGATGTAAGTCAATCAATGAATGCAAAAGATAAAGCCTACAACGAAGAAAATATATCTAGAATTGAATATACTAAGGTTTTAGTTAAAAAAATTATTGATTCCTCCAAATGCGGGAGTTACTTTAGTGTCAACATCTTTGCCGCTGATAACGTAGCTGCAATTATAGGCCCCGTGGAGAAGTGTAAAAATTATGATGAACTTATAGATACTATTGAAAAGCTTGAGTGGAGAATGGCATGGAAGGGTAATTCACGGATAACATTTGGGGTTAAGTCTGCTGCAAAAATGCAGGATAGTTTAAATTTCCCTTCTAAAATTCTTTTTTTTACTGATGGTGATGAAGCTCCTAAAGTAAATGCTATTAATAGAGTTAATCTTGATAATTTTAACCTAGGAAATGAAATAGTTTTTGTCGGAATTGGAGGAGATACTGAAGTTCCAGTTCCACGATATAACTCAATGAACAAATTAGTTGGATTTTGGGGTATGGACATTTATGACTCACTTCCAGGTGCAACAGGATCAAGAAATTCTGATAGTGGAAAAGATGAGCCTGACCCATCTGTAGCATCAGCTGAATATGATCGTTATTTATCTAAGCTATATAGTGGTTATCTCCTTGAAATTTCAAATAAAATTAACGCTAGTTATATTACTGGAAATTATTCAAATGACTTCATTAATTTAGTACTAAAAAATAAGCCTAAAAAGAAAATAAAATCAGAATTATTTTTAGAGCGTCCAATTGTTTTTATTATTTTATTGTTAATCTTTTTTTTATATACTGAAAAATATATAACATTTTTTTTCAACAAATTTATCCAAAAATATAGATAATAAAATAATTGCAAAACAATATATGTGTTAAATTGGCACGTCTAATTTACACAACATAATAATTAATCAACAGAAAGTTAATTCATACTCAAATGGCTCTTAATTATAATATTCCTGAAATTAAAACAAATCTATTAAGTGGCCTAACAGTTGCATTGGCTATGGTTCCTGAGGCAATAGCTTTTGCACTTATTGCACAAGTTTCACCTCTTACAGGCCTTTATGCCGCAATTATAGTTTGCCTTATTACATCGGTATTTGGTGGTCGACCTGGGATGGTTTCAGGTGCAACAGGAGCGCTTGCGGTAGTCATGGTGTCATTAGTTATTCAGCATGGGGCAGAGTATTTATTTTTTACAGTAATACTGATGGGTTTGTTACAGCTAGTTTTTGCTCTTTTTAAATTAGGAAAATTTATCCGTATGGTTCCTTATCCAGTAATGCTTGGATTTGTTAATGGATTAGCTGTTGTTATATTTATCGCTCAATTTAATCACTTTAAAACTGTTAACGTTCAAGGTATAGATGTATGGATGGAGGGCTTGCCACTTTATATTATGGTTGGCTTAATTATTCTCACAGTTATTATTATTTATTTTCTTCCAAAAATTACTAAGGCTATTCCATCTACATTGGCAGCAATTATAGCGACAACAGGGATAGTTGCATTCTTTGGAATTGACAGTAAAACAGTTGGTGATCTTGGTTCAATTGCTGGAGGCATTCCTGATTTTAAAATTCCACTTGTGCCGATAAATTTAGAAACACTTAAAATTACTTTACCTTATGCATTCCTTTTAGCTGCTATTGGTTTAATTGAAACTCTTTTAACTCTTAACTTAATAGATGATATGACTGATACCAGAGGACGGCCAAATAAAGAATCCATGGCTCAGGGTTTTGCAAATATAATTACTGGATTTTTTGGTGGTATGGGTGGATGTGCAATGATTGGCCAAAGTATGATTAATATTAATAATGGCGCTGTTAAAAGATTATCAGGGATTGCAACTGCAGTATTCTTAGCTTCCTTTGTTTTATTTTTATCTAAATGGATTGAAATGATTCCCTTAGCTGCACTTATTGGAGTTATGTTTGTTGTTGCAGAAAAAACTTTTGAATGGGGAAGTTTAAGATTATTTGGAAAAGTTCCTAAGCAAGATATCTTTGTTGGCTTACTTGTTGGAGGAGTTACTATTGTTGCAGATTTAGCAATAGCAGTTATTTTAGGAGTTATTGTATCAGCTCTTATTTTTGCATGGGAACATGCAAAAATAATTGAAGTTACAACATCAAGGAATAAAAAAGGCTGGAAAATTTATGAGCTCAAAGGTACACTTTTTTTTGCATCAGTCAAAAACTTTAATGAATTATTTAAAATCAATGATGACCCTAATGAAATCATAATTGATTTTAAATTATCGAAGGTTACCGATCATTCGGCTCTAATGGCAATTGATAGCCTGGCAAACAAATATAAATTAGCAGGTAAAAAATTGCATCTTGTGCATTTAAGTCCAGATTGTCTTGAAGTTCTCGAAAGTGCAAAAAGTATGGTTGAAATAAATGTACTTGAAGATCCAAAATACCATATTGCAGATGATAAATTAAGTTAACACTCTCAATTACATCTTTTATAAATTTATGTTTATAATTTCACCACATAAAAATTTACTATTTGATGAATAATGAAAAATTAGCGATATCTGGTCTACTTTTACTTTCAATCATATGGGGTTCAAATATTCCTTTTATGAAAATAGCATTAGACTTTTCTAGCCCGAGTGAATTCGCATTTCTGAGGAATTTCTCCGGTTCGGTAATTTTATTTACGCTACTTCTGTTGTTAAAAAAACCAATCTTGATCAAAGAAGCTCCTAAACTTATTGTATTAGGTCTATTTCAAACTGCTGGATTTACTGGTTTTCTTTTGTGGGCTCTTATTGAAGGTGGAGCAAGTAAAACTGCTATTTTGGTTTTTACAATGCCTTTATGGGTATCTATGATGGCATGGCCAATTCTGCAAGAGAAATTATCTTCAGCCCAGTGGGTTGCATCTGGAATATGTTTTATTGGGATTTGTATAATTATTAACCCCTTAAATTTAACGAGCAATTTTTTCAGCTCATCACTCGCCTTAGCCGCTGGATTATCTTGGGCCTGTGGCGTGATCTTATCAAAGAAAATTCATCTAAAATATCCAAAATTAGATCTTCTTACGATGACAGCCTGGCAAATGTTATGGGGGTCCATACCATTGTTCATAATTTTATTTATAGTTGATTCAGACCCAATAATATGGACTAATTATTTTATTTGCATTCTTTTATTTAATATAATTTTTGTTAATGCTATTGCATATTTATTATGGTTTTTTGCATTAAAGCATCTAGCAGCATCACTTGTATCAATTTTATCATTATTAACACCCATAGCTGGGGCCATATCCGCATGGTTATTTCTCGATGAAATAGCCACCAAGCATGAGCTATTTGGTTATATACTCATTATACTTGGTCTTTTTGCACTGCCTTTTTTTACAAAAAAACTAGAGTGACTATCAGCATCATAAAAAATTAATTTTCAATAAATTATTTAAACTATCTTTAAGAAATACAGTCAATACATTAAATACCAATTAAAATTAATCCTAACTTTAAAGAATGAAGAAACTATTTATAATTTTTTTGCTTATGACCAATCAATCACTATTGAATGCTAATTCTAATAATATGCAAGTTTCATACCTTGCTGGAGGTTGTTATTGGGGGCTTGAAGAGCTGATAAGACAGATACCAGGAGTTACAAATACAAATGTTGGTTTTACTGGGGGTCATGTTAAAAATGTTTCATATAAAGAAGTTAGTCGAGGAGATACTGGTCATGCAGAAAGTATAAGAATAGAATTTAATAATGATCTTTTATCCTTTAAAGATTTACTTTTACAGTTCTTTAAGATGCACGACCCTACAACTTTAAATCAACAAGGTAATGATAGAGGGTCTCAATACAGGTCTGTAATTTTTTACGCAAATAACAATCAAAAAGATACTGCAATCAACGTAATCGATTTAGTTAACCAATCTAACTTATGGGAAAACAAAGTTGTAACTAGTATTGAAGAATTTACTACATTTTACTCTGCTGAGGAGTCTCATCAGAAATATCTTTCTAAAAATCCAGATGGTTACAGCTGTCACTTCGTGAGAAATTTTGACTTTACGAAATAAAGAAATATTTAATTTACTTTCACCATCAACTCATTTCTCCTAAAAAAAGGTAGTGTCCATGGAGGGTTGTACCTTGCGATTTTCAACTGACCCAATATCTCTAATTTCTTATCATTGATAAAGTTATTAAGCAGCATTGATTGTTCTTTATAATTTGATTCTCTAACTAAGCCTGAAAAAATAATTACTGCATATTTTTCTTTTGGTTCTTTAATAATTCTAATATTTTTATTGTTAGGTTTGGGTAAGGTTTTTATTGAAAATTCTTTTGGCATTACAAATGATATAAGCCACTCCCTATCGTTACCTTCTGAAATAATAGGTGTCATGATATCAATTAATTCTGATTTAGGCTCTAAAACAACAGGTGTTGTCATATCAATTTTTTGACTTCCATCATTAGTAATATTGTTACCAAATATGTAATCAGCAAGCAACCTAAATCCTTTTTTTGAAGCACCACTAAAGTCCCCTTCTACTGATATTTGAGCCAAAATTTTAGGAGAATATTCTCTAATTTCGAAGTTTTCTTTTTTAAAGATCAAATTAAAGTCTGGTTCTTCAGTTGCCATGAGGTAATTTGAAGAAAATAATATGGTAACAATTAATAATTTTATATTTATCATACAATTTACATTTTAACAAAATTACGTTTACCTAATTTAACACCATTAGCTCTTAAGATTGCATATGTTGTTGTCATATGAAAAAAGAAATGAGGAATAATCCATTCCTGCAAATATATCTGGCCATTTTTAAATTTAAAATTATTTTTTCTTATCTCAAACTCTATTTTTTTTGATTCGGAGCCATTCATTTGATTAGCTTTAATCTTATTAAGGAATGAAATAGTTTTTTTAATTCTTTTGTGTAGATCAGAAAAAGTTATTTCGTTGTCTTCAAAAGAAGGTGCTTTAACATCGGCTAACCTACCAATTCCTATCCTCACCATATCGGTTCCAATTTGAATTTGTCTGACTAAAGGAAACATATCCGGATACAATCTTGCATTAATGAATATTGATTTATCAATTTTTCTTTTCTCTACATCCCTTTCCGCTTTTAATAAAATTTCAGAAAGGATAATTAGATTTTTAATAAACATAGGTACTGAAAAATCATACATTATTGAAGACATAATTTAATACTTTCTAAAATTTTAATAGGTATTAATACTAATCTAACTAAGTAATAATTGCAGTATATTTTTTTAAGTTATATCTCATCCAAATTAATAATTTTTATAATTTAGGTCAATAAATTGTCTATAATAACTAATGTTTAAAATTTTATTTACCCCACTTTTAACTAAGCCGCTATCAGCTCCACTCATTCTGACTCTTATTTTATTTCTATCAAGCTGTTCTTTTCTTGGACCTGATTTTATGGAAGGAAACCGAAATGAATACAATAAAGTCTTAGCTAAT
>Ga0209192_10001357_pt1 | contig 19594 bp, 26 predicted proteins | sample ArcticOcean_MG_C_11_FD_187433 | JGI IMG/M metagenome (GOLD analysis project Ga0209192, IMG submission 187433) | Marine microbial communities from western Arctic Ocean - ArcticOcean_MG_CB2_154 (SPAdes) (version 2) | ecosystem: Environmental > Aquatic > Marine > Oceanic | place: Arctic Ocean... | reverse complement strand
ACCATCGTCTAGTAAGTCTTTTACTTCTTGATTATACCTTTGACCATTTGCAAGTTTTTCAGCACGACTAGGCTCATCTTTACCAAGTCCAAAGTTCATACAACGAAAGTTACAACCAAAGGTACGCAGGAACACACTAGGTACTCCTACAAACTTGCCTTCACCTTGCACACTATAGAATGCTTCTGAATATCTTAGCTTCATCGTGCAAACTCCTGTTGTAATTTAATGTTGTCGAAGAACTCTTTCTTAGTTCCTGCATCATCTTTAAATGCACCACGTAATACAGTTGTCTGTGTAAGACTACTAGTTGCCATAATGCCTCGGTTCTCGCAACAACCGTGTGTTGCTTGAATGTAAACACCTAAATGTTCTGCATCAGTTGCTAGTTGTATTTCACGTGCAATATCATTTGCAAGTTCTTCTTGCAATGTACCACGCCTAGCACACCATTGTGCAATACGTGTATACTTACTAAGTCCAATAAGTTTATCACTAGCAATAATACCAATGTATGCTACACCTGCTACTGGCTGGTGATGATGCGAACACATACTTTTAAGTTCACTACGTACTACTAGCATGCCATCATAACGTTCATCACTGTCATTTGGAAATGCTGTTGCACTTGGAGCAGGATCATAACGTCCTACCATAATTTCATTGTAGTACATTTTAGCAAGACGCTTTGCTGTACCCTCTGAGTTAGGATCATTAATACGATCAATTAGTAGTGCATCTAGTACACCTTCAAATGCTGTAGTTGCGTTATTAATAAGTTCTTCTTTATCGCCTGCCTGTAATACTTCGCTGATGTTATCACCAGCCCAATAGCGTATGCCTGCGTCTTCTAATTTAGTCTTAATCTGTAGTGCTTTATTCATTAATTTCTCCGATGTTTAGGCAGTGGATTGCCGTTAGTAAAATACAATGCACAATAGTTATATTATACATTGTATTTAGGTTTTTGTCAACCATTAAAATATTTGTTTAACATTTCTAGTCGATCATCTGCTGTAGCTAATTTATCAAGTTCTTTTTGAACAGCTTCTACAATATCACTGTGTTCGCCGATGCCGGCAGGGTTATGCATATATACTTCTATATTTGCCTTGTGGAGTTCTATTTCTCCTTCTGCGTGTTTCCTTGCAGCTCCTAGTAGTGTTGATCTCATTATAAACCTCCTAAAAATCAAACCTTGCTTGGTGTGCAACATTCTTATCATACTCAAATTCGATATTATTTCGATAGTTGCCTTTTGATGGAATTACGTGTCGTACTCCACCTCGGGGATCCACCATGTCCCCTTTCCGTCTTGGAATTAAATGTACATGTGCATACATAACAGTTTGACCTGCTTCAACTCCTACATTCTGCCCAATATTAAACGCATCACAATACCCACGTTCAACCCAATCATAACCCCATTTATATGCTGCCTCAAAACATTTAGTAAGGTCACTCCAGTGTTCTTTTTTTGGTACAAAAAGAACATGTCCTTCTGTTACTGGAAAGCCGTCTTTGTATACCGTAAAGTGTTTTGTGTCTACTAAAATTTCTTTCCACGGTAATAAATCTTTATCTTTCATTTTTAATTTCCTGAGCCAGTTTTGAAATTTGTCGTTGCTTTCTAAATATACTTTCTTTAGTACTTTGCATATCTAAAAACTTAGTATTAACTTCTTGCATCTTTTTTAATTGCTGAATATCTTCATTTACACTTTTTTCTAAAGATTGTATGTAATTTTTTTTATCTTCAATACTCATTAGTATGTTCCTACAGCTTCCCAAGGATATACTAACCAAACATCATCTTCTGCTTTATTAATTTCATGTGTATGAAAGTTAATGTAATCAAACTCACTAGCAAGATTTTCAGTAAGTACTGCAAACTTTACAGTTTGCCCCCAAACTGTATCCCAACTTTCATTATCAGGATAACAACCACTTTCCCAATCTTTTTTAATCCAATTAAATGTAGCACCAGTATCGTTAATATCATCTACAATAAGTATCTTCTTACGTAGACTAAGGTCCCACCGTGATCCTGTTATCCCTGTTTTATCTTCATTATTACGACCAAATGCTTCTTCAGCCATCCAAAGATTGCTTTCGTTTTCTTCGCCTTCTTCAGAGTCGCGTAATTTAACTTTAAGTGCTTCACAACGTATGCCTAACATATTGCTTAGTATAGTAGCAGGAACGTTACCACCTCTAGTAATACCTATAATGTAGTCAGGCCGCCAGTTGTCGGCATACATTTGATTAACAATGCTTATGCACATGCGTTCAATGTCAGTCCAGCTATAATAATGTTTCTTAATCATTATTTGCATCTCCTATAATCTGTTTTCTTGCATCTGCACCAATTTGTGAATCAAGGATTGTTTTAACTTTTGTAAGCATAGCACATGCCATCATTAGAACATCTTCTCGACCGTTACACATCATAATTTGTTGATCAATTGGTTGACATAATTCTGCCATACGTTGTGTAATCTTACTCAATTTTAATTCTCCTTATTAATAATGTCTGGTGTTATCATATCTACCGTATTTACAACTGTTTTTCCTGCATATACTGCTGTTGTACCTGCTACATCTAATATTGCAATACTAGTAGAACAAGCATTAAGTAATATCATTAGAAATATTACTGTTAATCCTTTACTTAGATTCATTTTGTTTACCAATCCAATCTTGCTTAACAAGATTATATACATGTTTAAACTTTTCGTATACGTTCTTTAAGCCCGGATACTCATTACACATTTCTTCAACTTCGTCTAAGTCTATCATATTACTTACAGTATTATAACCACTAATATTAATAGTGTCAGTATCATATGTATAAGCAGGAGCAATAGTGCTTACATGCCCTGGCGCAGCATCTGATATATTAATAGTATATTCTCCACCGGTATCGTTAGTATATACCGAGTCTTCAAAAGTAAGTCCACTTCTTAGTGTTATAGTATCATTGCTCATTTTTAATTCCCTCGTAAAGTAATTTTCCTGAAAAGAAATCTTTTTGTAAGACTTCTATTTGTTTAACTAACGCAGGTAAGTATGAATCATAATTTTCCATGTAATCAATTATTTTTGCAATAACCATTTCTTTATGAAGGTTATATGTAGAGACTGAAGAAGTCCATTCTTTAGGATATTTAAATTCTGGAACAGCCATTTCACTATAGCTTAGTCTATTTGGAACCATTGGAAGTGCTCCTACTATGGCTCCTTCGTACCAACTAATGCCAAGTGTTTCTTGCAAGTTAGCACTGAACACTAGTTTAGCTTCGCCTAGTAAGTTATGATATTCGTTCTTTGTAAGTTCTTGATCTTGACAAACAACAAACTCATATTGTGGTAGTTGTTCTTTTAGATCTCTAAAAATATCAATTTGTTTTTCAGGAGCAATTCTATGCGGAAACAAGATTAAATCACGTTTTTGCATACCTTTGTATTGCTCTAGACTATTATGTAAATACTCCATTGGCCAACCAACACGCTTCATTGATCTACGATCAAGTTCCCCAACATCATTTGCAAATGCATCTGCAAACATATCTATATGGAATTTTGTTGCAAAATAGTTATCGTTGTAACAGTTATACATTGATAACTCTGCTTGTCTTACCCACGGCTTATCGCCAATTAGCCTACCAAGAAAATCATGTGGATCATAACTACCTGCATGCCACATGCCGCCTATACGAATATCTATACCTAATAGTTCTGCCATATACCGTAGTTGAATAACTGTAGGGTTCCAAGCATCTGTATATAAAAAGTAGTCACCGTCTTTAATATTACCTTCAGCAAACAATCTACTAATCTCTAACATTTGTTGAGATTTATAATTATTAGTGCCGGCAAAATTTAAGAAAGCCCCTGGTGTGGTTGCTTGAGGAACTTCACCACCAGATATTACTATTACGTTACTATTAGTATAACGTTCTAGTTGCTTAGGCAAATGTTGTTTCCACTGTCTAGTATAACGTGAATCAACTGCCTCGATGTCTACTATATATGCTGTCATTAATTCCTCCGTGTGTTCCTCTTATTTTTATTTTGCATCCAATACTGCCATTTCTTATATGATTGCCAACTTGCGGCATTATCGTTATAAAGGAATCGTTCGTCGTATACTTTTCCTTCAAAACGACAGTAGTTGAAAAACTTCTCCAAATCGTCAAACACTTGGTCGACTGGTGGAAAGTTCGTGCTCATTTTAATAATCCTTAAATAGGTTTCGGGTAAAAGATCTGGCAACCGTTTTCTCCATCTTCGGAGACTTCGATCTCTACAAAACGGCCAGGGTATTTTGTAGAAATTTCTTCGTACAAGTCATCTGCAATCATCTCACAGCTCTTGTGATCTAGTTGTATTACATCTTGTGCATACAACCTTTCCATCCAACGTTTAAATTGGATAAATTCAATATCGCGATCATCGTGGAATACTTCAATGCGTACTCTAAAGTGAAAAATATGACGATGAGGAAATCCAAGAAATGATACATCATCCCAATCGCCAGTTGCTAGTTTAGGATCAGTGTCTGCTCCAGGATATAAGTGTATACCTTCTTTCTTAAAGGTTACCCAAATACTTCGTTCTTGTGTAGTTGTTTCCATTTTATTATTTTCCTCTCTTATTCGTCTGAGCATATAATCGTAATATCCTTCACGTAATATCATTATACAGTCATTCTAATATGTTGTCAAGGCCGTATTTAGACCAAGGTGTAAATTTATTTCTATCCATTAAGTCGTGTAAGCTATGGCACCAGACTCCTGGATTAGATGCATTAAATCCTTTGTCGTCAATTTTAACCATTGCATTGTATCCCCACTGTTTAATGTAAGGAACAACTACACGAAGTTGTGGAATAAAGTTATTGTATTCAATTAATCCGCCTTCCATAAACCATTCTAGGTCAATTGTGCTTGGAATATCTAAGCTACATAAAATGTCGTCTTTTAAGAAAAGAGTAATTAATGCATCCCACTGATTAAAGTCATTTGAGTTAACTGGATTGTAACTGTGATTAGCACCAAAGAAGATATGTGTACATTCTTCGCTAATGTATTTTTGTCTAATTGCATAGTAATCTTGTACACCTGTAACAAATAATGTCTTCATTCCAAATGCAGGAGTCTTTTCAACTTCTACGCCTGTAAAGAATTGAACGTCTTCTTGTTCGCCTGTGTCATAAGATCGTTTCATTTTAAAACCATTTGTATTAGTTGTTGATTGAGTCGGTGTATTTCGTCTTTGTACCAAAGTTTTAATGTTTTCATTCTTTGAACATTATCATCTATATTAACATTAGTATAACACGATTGTATGACATTGTCAAGCTCTCTATGCTTAATTTCTAAAGTTTTTAGGCGGTTCCTTAAACTATCAACCTTGCTCATCTTCCAAACTCTCTAACTTTGTGTCGTCAAGTTCTTCTTGAGGTTGTTCAACTGTATCTTCTATGTCAAACAACGCACTGAAGTAAGTTCCTGAATTTTTAGTTTTCTTTCCAATAGCGCCTCTAGTACCAGGTATAGCCATCCAAAACTTTGAAAACTCTTCAATTACTGCATTTGCTTCATCTCGTTTGTCAGTTGCAAATACTGCTTCCACAACGTCTCTAAATAAAACCCTGTCAAATTGCTCTTGTACAAGCATTTTAGGAATGTGTCCTGCATCGTATTGTCTGTTTGCTTCTTGAACTGCATTAATATGACTCCATACATTATGACCCATTTGGATCGCATAACTAAAGCTATCCCAACTAGTCTTTCCTTCTTTACCTATCTTATTAAGATCACCTGGACCATATATACAAATATCCTTTGCTTCTAGTCCGTCTGTAATAGGAGAGTTTTTAAAACTTCTGTGTTTGCCTTCACGTACAAATGCAGTACTAAAAGGAGTTGTGTCTGTTGACATTGCCTTATCGTCAATACTAGGTACCATTCGATACACCCACTTTGATCTATCTTCTGTTTCTAGTTCGCAATAAATTTGTCCGTTAGCAGTAGCAAGGAAAGGACTTGCACAATCAAATGTAATCATAAAGTTCGGGTTATGATACTTACGAACTGCTCGTTGTATATCAGTTAACAATGTAGCCCATTCTAGTTTAGACGTTCCTAAGAAGTGCATTACATCGTGTACTCCTTGTTCCAGTAGTCCGTCAAACCTCAATGCAACTAGACGTTTAAGAACCAAATGCACATCGCACATGTTCTGTCCGCCCATTGACCAACCGTTAAAATGATTGTCTGGATATACTGTTGGATCACAATAGTCTTTCATCTGCTGATACCAATCTTCTGCATCAGTATGATTTTCGCCTTGTAATACATTTAAGAATTTACAAGCACCAGTTCTATGTTTCAGCCAATAGTCGTTATTAATACGTGTTGCTTTAACAGCTTCACTATATGTACTAATGCCTGTTGCTTTTGCACCTTCGGGTGAACGTGCAACCCAGGCTGGAATATCTAAGATCATACCATAATCCATGTATGCATCCATCCAACGTAACACACCGTCACGTTTTTTTTGTGCCTTTGGACAGTTAGGATCTTTCCAATCACCTTCCCAAACTCCTTTACCAATTTGGAAACCACCTGAGTCACCAAGTGCCCAGGTGTTAGCTCTATCTCTGTTACGGATCATATCTTCTTTAGGACTATGTTTGTTAGTGTCTAATTCAGCATGTCCTGCAGAGTAAAGCGTCCACTTGTATGTGAACGCTCCTTCTTTTGCATTAAGATAGTTTAGACTTTCCATACCGTTTTTTAAGTTACTAGGTATACGAGCAGGGTCAACGTACATTCCTTTAACAGGATCAGGGTAACGTTGTTTACCTATATACGTTGCATAGAATCCGCTAAGTGCGGGTAGAAAGTGTGCATAATCACTTTGTGCTGCTGTTAAATCACGATTCATTATTTACTCTGAGCTGGTAAGATGTAGTCGTATTTTGCCATACCACTATCAACACTAATTTGCATTGCACCTTGATCACTAATGCTCATAGTTAATTCACCATTCAGATTAAGAATACTTTGAACTTGTGCTACAGGCCAACTCCATGTATGACTTAATGTTCCTTCAACTGCGTTTTGAAAAACAAAACTACCTGCATGAGTAGCTGCGTCACCAAAACTAAAAATTAAATCTGTTACTCCAGCTGTTTCTTCAGTCTTAACATTAAATGTAGGTTCTTCAGCATGAGCTGCACTTTGCAGTTTCATACGACTGATAGCTGCCATACTTGGCTTAAATGATACGTTCCATGCTGCACCTTTAAACTTTACAGTTTTAAGTTTTTCTTCAATGATTGCTTTATTCATAAAGCGATAATCATTTTGGAAGTCACCACCAGCATTTTCAAAATGAATATGTGTTGGAATAACTTCTCCATTTCGTTCTGCTTGAACAACTTCTAGTTTTGCATCCTTTTGATATTCAGGATTCTTTAAGTGTAATGCTAACTTGTCTAAGTTTGGCATACCAAAAGTTCCTGTAAATTCAGATACAGTATTGTGTGTAGCCGAAGATAAAATTACTGACCTATCTTCAGCCATAGAATCGATAGATGTTACTCCATCTTCAGAGGTAACTTTAACTAATGTTAAAAAACCTAGTGCGTGTGTATGTGATACCACGTCTTGTAGAATGTCTTTCATGCCTAATCTCCATTGTGTATTGTTATATTATAGTGCCTAATTAACTGCTTGTCAAGAACTTTTTTACTTTATATTTAGGTTCAAAGCCCAATCCCTGCAATATGCTAACGTCTGCCTTTGTACACATTCGTTCGTGTATAGTATTTAGACGCTTCGGAAGACTTGGTGCTAAAGTGTGGATCTTTATACTTTCTCCAGTACCTATGTCTATTAATCCATTTAATTCTTTATGTTCCATAATTAGTTCTATGGCATCACATAAGTCTTCAATATGAATAAAATCTCTACTATGATCTGTTACATATTCTAATGTGCCGTTAATTAGTTTATCTAAAAACATTCCTGCTCTTGGCTTATTAGAATATACTGTGTGAAATCTCATGCCCACTGAATTTTTAGGTGCAATTTGATCTATTATAAATTTTGAAGCAGCATACGGATTTAGTGCTGGTTCGTATGCACTACTTGAACTAGCATATAGAATTCTTGTTTTCTTACTGAACGCATTAAATATTCTTTTAGTACCTTCTACGTTATTCATCCAATATGCACTTGGGTCGTTAATACTTTCTCTAACCCCACTTTTTCCTGCTAGATGTATTACTAAGTCTACATCATACTCTAATGGGCATGTTGTTATATCTAAATCTTCTAATAGATCTAGCCCGTGGACATTGTATCCTCGTAGCCACAAACGATCATACAACGACTTTCCAATATAGCCCAAGTGTCCAGTTAGTAATATATTCATATAGCAATACCTGACTTTTGAAACTTTTCTAAATATTCTTTTGTTTCTTTCCAATCAGATACTTGTATAGGGTCTGATACTTTTATAGCTAATGGATAATCGTTGCCACCTGGTTCCATCATATTTCCAAAGAAGTATATTTGGTCATCTTTATTAAAGTCTTTCATAATTTGACTTTTATCTAATCCAATTGGTGCAATATCAAACCCGGTATGCTTGCCAAGTTCATGCAACCATTCCATATTGCTAATAGTACAGCTGGTACTAATACCTCCCCATATTGGTGCAATATCAAACCCGGTATCGGCACCAACTGTAGCTTGTAAAGTTGGAAATTCTTTGTTAAATAATTCTGCAATAAGACTACGTTCGTTATCCTTTTGATCGTATTCCACATATAGTTTACGTTCCTCCATTGTAGCATTACGTCCTACAATACTAAAGTTAACCATTCCTGGTCGCTCTTCAATATGATTGCCAGTACGTAAAGGAAAACTACTTTCTTTTAACTTTTCTGTTAGCCAAGATTTAGCATTATGAGGAATAATCCATTCGTTAGTGTAAGTGTTTACTCCTCGTTCCCAAGTGTCGTTCCCGTTACAATTATATACTCGTGCTACTTGATTAAATATATCTTGACCTAGTTGTTCTATAGTTTTATTACTATGGCTTCCTGTTACTAGATATACTTGATTAGCATAGATAAAATCTAAAAAGAATCTTTGGAATTCAGTATCAATACTTCCTCGACTAGGAGTAAGTGTCCCGTCAACATCAAAAATGAATCTTACCAACCTATTTTCTCCCAAGGAACATCTTTGTCACCAAAGTGTCCATATGTACAGTTTTCGCTGTATTTGTTAAAATTAAACAAATCAAATCTATCAATGATTCCTTTAGGACTTAGATCAATTTCGTTTGCAATAAACTTAGCAATACTAGCATTGTGTCCGTTTGAATCAATATAAATGCTAGTAGGTTGTTTAACACCAATAGCATAGCTTAATTGTATATTACACCAGTCTGCCATTTCATCTGCTACTACGTTCTTAGCAATCCAACGTGCTATATAAGCAGCACTACGATCTACCTTCGTAGGGTCCTTTCCAGAAAAAGCGCCACCACCATGAGGAGCGAAGCCCCCATATGTATCGACAATAATCTTTCGTCCTGTAAGTCCTGTATCACCATCTGGCCCACCAATAACAAAATTACCAGTAGGATTAAGATGCCATATAGTATTTTCATCAATTAAATCTCCTAGTTCCTCCATTGCCGCAAGTTTACAAAGATGTCTTGCTTCTTCTACGTTACCTTCTGTATGTTGTGTACTAACAACAATTTGATCAATGCGTTTAACAACACCATCACGTCTAGCACCATTATACTCAACACTTACTTGTGATTTTGCATCAGGGCCTAGTATACTTCCACGCTTTGTTTTTAAGTTTTTTAACACTGCATGGCTGTAATGAATAGGCGCTGGCATCATACTAGGAGTATGGTTGCATGCATAACCAAACATTAGGCCTTGATCTCCTGCACCAAAGTCGTCTGTACCTAATCCAATATCGCCACTTTGTGCATGTAACTTATTAAATACTGCAAGTTGTTCATGATGAAATCCTTCTTGCTCGTATCCAATTTCTTTAACTTTGGCTCTTACAATATCTTCTACATCGTAAAGACTTAGGTTAAAGTTTTTAACTTCTCCTGCTAGTGTTACGTGATTAGTTGTTACTAATGTTTCAACTGCTACTCGAGTTGTTTCGTCGCCGTTTTTTAATCCAGCATCTACTAATGCATCACTTATTTGATCGGCAACTTTATCAGGATGCCCATCACTTACTGATTCACTTGTAAAGACATATTTATTCACAGACTCTTCTCCTTAAATCGCTTGTACTAAAGCGGTGATCTCTCTTGTTAAAATGTAATTCAATTTCTCTACTACGACAGATATCTTTGCCAGTAAAGTCCTTGTCTCTATATTCTTCCCCTAGTACTCGAATATTAATAGGATACATTTGTAAAATATCTTCTAAGTCTTGTTCGGTACTATAAGGAATAATCTCGTCTACGTACCCTATTGCTTTAAGTTGAGTATAACGTTCAACACAAGTTTGTATAGGTGCGTTCTTTTCTTTTCTATCTACACTTGGATCCATTTGTAATCCTACTAGTAAGTAGTCACAACATTCTTTAGCTTCACGTAACATAATTACATGTCCTGCGTGAAGTAAATCAAACGTGCTACAAGTAAATCCTACTTTCAATGTTTTCTCTTTCCATCAAATACACATACAAAATAAACTCCAAGCGGTCCTGCATGAACTCGATGAAAAACACCGTCCTCAATTAGTGCTATGTCACCTTCTCTAAATTTGATAACTTTGTCATTAAGTTCTAATCTACCACTTCCTCTAACAAAATAATAAACTTCTTCTTGCCCTTTGTGTTTGTGGCCGCTAGTACTTTTCATTGGCTGTAGTTCTGTACTACTTACTACTAAGTTTTTTAGTGTAGTATTGTCTTTAACAACATATCTATCATCTTCTTTAGCAACTTCTCCACCAATATCTTTAATATTAAGGCTCATTACATTATCTCCTTTAGTTCCCGCAACTTTTCAATTATTTCTTCAATAGTATTTAGGTCCTGTTCGTTCTCTGTATCAATTTCTATCTCTAGTTTGATCTTCATCTTATTCACCAAAGTCAAACAAACTAGTAAATGTATTGTGACGCTTAGTATCTTCTAATGGATAGTCTAGCACACCGATCAAGTTGTCTAGTTTGTTATCAATAATAGTTTCTGCCATTGCTCCGTCATCAAACGGAAGTTCTTTGAACCAGTCAGGTATATGTAACTCATCTGTTGGATAAGCTACACTTGTGTAACCTAGTGGATTTTGTTTTAGTTTACATACAATAACCTTCATGCCGTCAACAACCTCTTGCGAGTACTTGTCACCGTTCATACGTTTAAGCGTATTCCAATTAATACTTGCTCGTACATGCCCAGGCATGTTAGCTTTACCTTGCTTCTCTTCTAAGCGGCGATAGTGGCCAACTTTGTTTGCACGTTTCGGACTACCTTTTTCGTATCCAGGCCGTTCACTAAACTCTTTACGGAATACAGTAATACGTTCTAATACTTCTTTTTGTGGAACGTCGGTAAGTACCATAAGTAAGATCTCACTTAAAAACTCTTGCATAAACACTGGAGTATCACTTCTACGAAGGTCTAAGCCCATTGCTTTAACTTTGCCAGGCTTACCATCTACATCGCTTCTAAATCCTTCAATGTCGTATACTAGTGCTGCATAACGCTTCTTAGTAATAAACAATCCTGACTGTGCGACAATCTCACGTCCAGCTGCAATAACATCACTACGACTCTTTGGACAATGGAATGCTGTTTGCATCATTTCTGGAAACGTTACGTTTGCAGCTTCACATACTTGGTCGTAAAGAGTAATTACATTTTCTTTACTCCAGGGAATTTTACCTGCTTCAATATCGTTTTTAAGAATTGGCCAAGCACTAAAATAACAAGAGTCAGTATCACCGTAGATCATTGCATCACCAGTGTGATCATAAACACCTGTAATAGTCTTATTGACTTCTGCACTCATGTGCTTAACAATTGTACGTCCTGTAAGTGTAGTACTTTGTCCAATACGTTTGTCAAAGAATCTACATCCTGGATTAAGAATAGCACCATACAAACTGTTCAAGTTAATCTTCTTAACTAACTGACGTTTATCCCAATACTCAACTTCAATTGCATTACCGGCATCCTTTGCTTTTTTTAGATTCTTCTGTAAATCTTTACGTTCGCTGTACCAACGCTTTAGGATACCTGGAATAACACCTTCAAATTCTGTAGTAAAGATAGTACCGTTAGCACTAATCATCCATGGATTATTACTGTCAAATATTAGTTTAAATATTTCTGCGCCACTCATTATCTTTGACTGACCATTTTCAAAGTCTACAGTAAGTGAAATGTCCTTGCGTTGTTCCATAACTGCATCGTATTCTTCAGTAGCAAAGCGTCCTTCCCAACTACCCGCAAAGCTCTTTTTCTTTAAGAACATGTCTTCGTGTACACGAGCGTCACTAATCTCAGGACGGATTTGTCCTACAACAGTTTCAGGTGCCATGTTTAATGCACGAATCACTGAAGGATATAGTGAATTTAAATCCATTGAGCCAATCCACTTGTGCAATCCTTTTTTAGGAAAAGCAACATATGCTCCTGCCGCCTGTGTAGCTTCGTCATCACGCTTTTGACGATTAGGCACTTGCAACCCTCTGTGATGTGCTTCGTTCACAATTGCTTGTTCTGTAACTGCCACAGCACCCATTGTAGTTTGTAGCATAACAGTATTAGCATGTGCTAATTCGTTACTAAGATCAATAAAGCGAAGCTTCTTATCCAACTTGTCAAGTAGTGCAGTATCTTGAATGTTATATTCAATAAACTTTCGGAAGTCATTATTGTATAGTGCGTCAAGTGTTCCTTCATACGGAACTTTGTTTTCGCCTACTTCAATTTCACCGATAGCATCTAATCGATATGTATGACGCTCTTCATAAGTGTACTTACGATACAAGTTCAAACTATCCAAGTGTACACGCCCAACTAGGTCAAACGTTTCACTTTCCTTGCCAAACTTTTCGTACATACGCTTCTTAGGAAGTTGTCCCCACAAGCAGAATCTACGTGTGTCATCTTTGCTTAGTACACGACTAGTTCTGTTAACAATGTACGGAATATCATATCCTTCACTATTCCAGCCTGACAAGATATCAGCATCTTCAATTAGCGTTAAGAAAGTGTCAATCATGTCACCTTCTTTTTCAAACAACATTACGTTGTCAATGCCTTCAAGTTCTTTCTTTGCTTCGTCCATAGTAAGTGTCTTAGGTGGAACAGCAATACACACCATTGTGTCTAACCACTGTAGGTACACACTAATACTTGTTATAGGCATAAACGGATCACTAGGATCAGCAAAGCCTCGCTCTGGATCAAAGTCAGTCTCAATATCAAAGAACGCAATGTTTAGCTTAGGTGCATCTTGGTTAAGATAGTTTTCACTTAAACACTGAAAGATTGGATTAATGTCGCTTTCAAACAATTTCTTTGAATTGTTAATTGCAACTTCCTTACGAAAGTCTTTAGTGCTTTTACACACAATACGACTTAGAGGATCACCATATACACTTTTATACTTGCCTCGTTGGTCTTCAAAATAGAAAGTATACTTTACTGGGTATTCAGTAAAACTTCTCTTTCCATCTTTTCGTTCAACAGCTCTAATAATATCTGCGTCACGATCAAAAAATGCATCTACATAACTCATTTAGTAATCCTATAAAAATAGTTGAATGATAGCAATTGTATTCATAATAACAAACCAGCTACATAATACTATCACAAATGCTGCCTTTCTAATAATGGCACTACACACACCTAATACTGAACCTATTAAGTACATAGGAATAAATATTTTTGTTGCAGGATCTAATACAGTAAAGGTTAGAACAGCACTTGCAGATATTAAGAACATTGCTTCTACTAATTCACAATAAAATGCTACAGGACTAAGTTTATAGCTATCTTTAAAAAATGTTATAATACTATTCAAACCTACTTGTCCTTACCAACGGTAACAATTAAAGTTTCTAAATCATCAAATGCATCTGCATGATTTGCCCAGTCACCTTTTTGGGCAATTTTAATTGCTTTGTTAATAAGACCTGGTTTGATATCTAATTCTTCTGCTACTGCTTTAACTGTTTCTCTGAGGCCTTCTTGTAGATCCTCTACTTCTTGTAAAACAGTTACACCTTCGTTAACAAGGCGTTCTAGTTTAGCTTTTTCTTCTGCACCATAGGTACGGTCACTCATAAGTATGTCTCCTTTGTGTTCATATACTACTATGTATTATACTAGAAGATTAACTAAAAGTCAAGTGTTTTTTTATTATTATTTTAAAGAATTATAAGAGGAAAGTATGTTCTTAAGATAAATTTTGTTATAAAAATAAATAATTTGTGCTACAGTAAGGCTTCCTTTATTCTTTTTAGCTTCTTTTCTGCAAGCGACTGCTGTCGATTGGGACCATATAATATGAGATTGTTGACCACCATCCTGGGTCCAATTATAGGCATCTTTGTAATGGGTTTTAAAGTCTTCATCAAAGGATATAATAAACTTTTTTAGTTCTCCATTATCTTTCCATTTATTATTTTCATCCATAACTACTATCTCTATTTTTTTGTCACGGCTTTCATTAGACCAGTTGTTTGGATCTTTTTCGCTAGTGCCTGGCAAGTTTAGATACCTTAACCAATTGTCGAGTTGTTTCCTTTTACCATCGTCTATGTCTATCTTCTTCAATGCTGACATTAGATCAACCTTAGTTAGCACCTTGAATTCAACAGATACTTGGGCAAAATGTTTAGGATGTTTAATTGATTCTACGGCTTTTATAAGATCATATGCATTAGCCCCAGGGTTCCAAAACCTATCTTTAATCCAAGCGATAAAATCAACAGGTGTAGGCGGAATGTATTTTTTAATAGTTGCAGCTATATTAACAGCTTCAGCTTTATCTAAGTCAGCAATATCTCCGAAATCTTGTTTTGTCAATGGCATACTATCAGAGGGGTTACTGCTCATAGAAAGAGGAGCCTGTGATGTTGCTGTTCCTCTCATAACTTGCAGATGCCTCCCCCAAAAGGTTCTATAACTTTCAGTTACATTACTACCAAGCTCTGCATCTTTAAGTCTCCAACTAGGTCCTATAGTAATGCCTAGTTTTGCAAAAACTTTTCTAGTCAATGAAGATGATACGTCCTCTGCATATGGACCTTCAATGTCTAAATTAGATTCAAGCTGAACATCAAGTTGCCAAGATTCCATCGTTACAAAATGAGGGTTTAAAATAAGACTTTTATAGTATCTTTTTAATCTACTTATCATTGTATTATCAACTCTTTCCTTACCCCAATCTACTTTATTACCTAAATGAAAGAGTAACATCCATGCGTCTTCACTAAATATTTTTTGTTGCCAGTTTTTTGTAGCAGGTGATTTTGACTTTGGCTTTTGATTAGGATCAGTAATTTTTAATGGCTTACCATCAGGACCTAATTTAGGTTTTGCATTAGGATCAGTAATTTTTAATGGCTTACCATCAGGACCTAATTTAGGCTTTGCAATAGTATCAGTAGTTTTTAATGGATTACCATTAGGATCCAATTTAGGTTTCTCAATAGTATCAGTAGTTTTTAATGGATTACCATTAGGATCCAATTTAGGCTTTGCAACCTCTGCTTCACCTAATATCTCAAGAACCTTCATTACTTTTTACTCGCTGCCAATTTTCTAAATAATTCTTCTTTAATAGAATTTTTGTTAGAACTTCCTTCTGCATGCATTGCGGCCATATGGGCATTATACTTTTTAGTCCCCTTTTTATGTGGGCTTTTGCCTTCAACTTTTCTCATTGTGCCATTAATTCTACCTTCAATCCATGCTTCAATTTTAGAAATTCGATCAGCTAAATCTTCTATTTGAGCCGAAGTACCACCAGGCCCTAAGTCAGGCATTTTTGCTGGATTAGCTCCTCCCATAAGATCTTTCCAACTTTCTTCGCCTACTAGTCTATCCTGTGTAGGGTTACCTGTAGTTCCTGCTGGTTGTGTATTAATAGCATCTTTTGCTTTTAGTTGTCCAGAAGGACCAGTTGCTTGAGATTCATTAATACCTGCTAGTCTAGTAAAACTTGATAAGTCCATATCTAACGGCATGCTACCTTTTTTAACTGTAGCACTTTCGTTGATATAATCTGCGGTTGGCACTGCCTCGGCTGGTGCATTGGCCATTTGCTGTAGTGCAGCTAAATCAGCTTGCGGATTTGAAGGAAATAGTTTCTTCATCTTTGCACTTATATCATAAAAATCGTTACTCATCTTAGACTCCTATTTCTTTTTTATTTTCTTTTTTGAAGCGTGTGTATGGCTTTCAGCTATAACATTAGTCATGCTAGTAATAGGAACGTTTCTTACAACATATTTCTGTCCACAACTAGTAAAAATTGCATCATAGTGTGTAACTGTACCATCTTCTAGCAAAGTATGCTCTCCAGGAATTACAGTACATTCACCATATGTCTTATGTTTAAAACTTTTTGCACAATCATGGTAGATGCCGTCACCTTCTTTAATATCTTTAGGCTTATCATGACTCCAACCTTTTGCTTTCATATCTAAATGATCTTTTTCAACTTTTGCATGCTTGCTTTTGCCTGTCTTAGGATCGTACATCATATGTGGTTTAAATTTTTCTTTAGCGTCCTCTTTAACTTTTTTCTTTTTATGAGGCTTACCACAGCTTTCGCAAATTGCTTTACCACAGTTACAATTACACTTTCCTTCAGAAACTACATCATTTTGAAACTTAACATCATAGTCTAAGTGATGATACACACTTCCAATGTAATCAGCAGCTTTAGTAATCTTTGATTGGACCCAACCTTCTAGTCCTTCTTGTTCGCTAATGTTTTTAAGCATTTCGTGAAGTTTAATAGAGTATTTTGCTAGTTTGTACAGCTCAGCCCTTGCCATCTGTACTTCGTGATCCTGTTCAGCTACTTGAGCTAAATCAGCTAACCCTTCCTTAATTGAAGATTTTTTCTTTTTGTTAATCGGCATCATGTTCTCCTTGAAGACGTTCTTACATGTATTTATGTTTTACTAGTCTGCTTCTTCTTTATTTTAGTATTACCGCCAAGTAAGTTATCTTGATCTAATGCGTTTATCATAGTACCGTTTGCATTATACAAACTACTACGTCTTTGCACTTTGCCTACTCCTGTAGGTGCTACTGATATACTTGCAGATGTTGTTGTTTCATCAACCATTTGATAGTCATCGTCATCGGCTACTTGATAGTCATCAATTTCTTGATTGTATGTTTTTTGAAGTTCTGCTTTTTTAGAAGTTGACATTTTATTAAATGCATCTTTAGCAGCTCTTGGCGAGTCAAATCCCATTCTTTTTGCAATATCTCGATTTCTTTTCTTATAATATGCATCATTAGCAGCATTAGCCTTGTCTGCAGGTGCAACAGTGTTTACTTTCCAGTCATCATCGCCTGCTTGTTTTCTAGTAACCCAGTTACCCTTAGTGTCTTTTGAATATTCGCTGTCACCCTTCATATGGTCACCGCCTATTTTAAATCCTTGTAATTGTAGATTACGTATAGCAATTTCTCTGGATCCTATAGTTCCAGGAATTTCATTTGGCAATGCTTTACGATTCCAAATAACATTACCGTCTGCTGATACTGGAAAATATTCAATACCTTTAGGACCTTGCACTTTACCTGTCTTTTGATCTAAGATTTTATATACGCCATGACTACCAGTACCCTTTTGCTTTGTAGGATTAGTCTTCTTTGACAAATTCATATTTGGCATATTCGGCATATCCGGCATATCTGGCATATCTAAGTCTGGCATATCTAAGTCTGGCATATCTAAATTTGTTATTTCAAAAATTTTCATCTTATTTTCCTTACTTTTTCTTTTTTAATTTTTTATTAAATTTTTTAATTTTTTTACCAAGTTCATTGTAACCTTTTTGTAATAACGGCCCTGCAAGAGCTGTATAAGGAGCTAATCTAGCACCAGCTTGAACTGCAGCCGGTATAATCCATTCGTCTATACTTTCTTGTCCTTGTGACAATCTTTTAGCTATAGCGTCTAATTCATCTTCACCAGGTACTCTTTTGTATACATTTCCTATTGATTCACTGGATCCTATAATTTTATCGTTAAGATAAACCTTAAACCTTGGTACAGAGGCTTTAGATTTTGAATATACTTTTTTTATTGAATCTTTAAAAGAATCTATTTTTTCCTGTAATGTTCCAGGTAAAGTAGATATATCAAACACCTTACCGTTGTCTAGTTTTACAATTAATTTATCTAATGATTCAGCTAAGTTTTCGTCTATGCCTACCATTTTGTCATTTACAGCACTTCTTTTTATAAGTTTGAACACGTCTGCATTTTTTATACTTCTATCTGCTTTAGATATAGTTTTAGCATTAATAAAACCAGTTCCTTGTGATAACTTTTCTACCATAGCACTATATAATCGTGTGCGTGAAAAACCTTGTTCTTTACTTGCACTAAATTCTATAGCATCAATTTCATCGTGTTGGTTTATAAATTGTTTTATATGATTGACTACTGCACCAAATATTGTACTTGCATCTCCAGTACCGGTTTTCTTAGTAGTCATATTGACTTCAAATGTTATATCTACACCAGATAGAGGAAAGCCTCCAGCATCGACAACTTCAAAGTAATATTGAATCCCTACTTCTTTATTACCAATGTTTGCCTTATATGCTTCACCGTCACCTTGGGTCATTTCATCATCTATTTCCCAATCAACCTGTGTATCAAATGATTCTTTAACTGGTTGTTTTAATTTATTTGCATCTACTAACCACACTTTGGCTTCTCCGTGTGTATTCATAAGTCCTATTAGCCTAGTATTACCAGCAACTAGATCGTAAGATCCATTTGGTTGTTTAATTACTATAGGCATTTCAATAGTACCTGCATCCATTGCTCTTTTAAATCTTTCAACTTTTTTTGGTTCTAACTCATCCAAGGACTCACTGCCATCAGCACCAGTATTGCCAATCTTCTTTACGTTATTATTATTTACAGTTATTGTTTTACCAGTCTTGGCAAGTTTTCTCCATCCTTCGCGGCCTAGTTTTCTTATGTACGGATAACGATTTGCTTCTTCCCATTCTGCATCAAACTGTGGTTCTACATAAGCAACATCTTCCGTTACAACTGTGCTTTCGCCTACGTAGGCTTTGATTGTTTTGATACCTTGATACTTATATGCTTGAAGTCTATGATTTCCATCTAACAGATATCCATCGTCGCCTATTACTACAGGTGGAAATTTTGTAGTGTCTGCTTTTTTATATTTTTCAATATTGGCCTGACTCATTCCATCGCTTTTTACTGCTGTTGGTATCTTATCAACTTGTATATCTTTAAGTGTAAACCCCTTATGAGATAGAACATATTTTGACC
>Ga0209192_10001348_pt1 | contig 19757 bp, 13 predicted proteins | sample ArcticOcean_MG_C_11_FD_187433 | JGI IMG/M metagenome (GOLD analysis project Ga0209192, IMG submission 187433) | Marine microbial communities from western Arctic Ocean - ArcticOcean_MG_CB2_154 (SPAdes) (version 2) | ecosystem: Environmental > Aquatic > Marine > Oceanic | place: Arctic Ocean... | reverse complement strand
TTGGCTTCATCTAGTAAAGAGAATGATAAAGAAATAGAAATAGATGATGTGTTTGAAATAGGTAAAGCTATTGAAGATAGTATCAACGCAGAACTTAAAAAACGTAAACAGTTATTTACAGTAGAAGAAGATCATGGTTATCAAGGAGCTGGATATGCATTCTATCTTGTATTTGACGAATTACTAAAAACATTAAACAAATAAAATGAATCACATTACTAATTTTACAGATTTTATTGGGATGCAAGCCAATAAAAACAACATGACCAGAGAAGAATTTACTGCTAGATTTCTAGTTGAAAATGAAAATATCAACGAAGCTAAATCTATAAGTATTGGTGAAATGACTAAATGGATTGAAAAATCAATGAAATTCGTTTCAACAACCGATGAATTTGATAACAACAAAGGTGGTATTTGGGTTTCGGGTGAAGATCAGGATGAATATAAAGGTGAAGTTATTTATTCTTACTATTCAGAAGATTACAAAAATAGAGAATTTGGAGTACTTAATAAATGGGAAAAAGAATTAAATAAACGAGGCTGGTATAGTGAATGGCATGATGCTGGAACTGTAATGATTTGGGAAATATAAAAGCAACTATGAAATTCATTAAAATACAAGAATCGTTTATTAACGATAATGATATTAAAACATGGGAAAAAGAATACGGTAAATTGCCTATTCCTAAAAAAATCATTACTCTTTCAAAAGAAATGGCAAAAGAGGATTTTATTAGAAAGGCAACTAAATCGGTTCAAGCTAAATTATGGATCGGAGTAGAAGGTTTAACGTGGATCGAAATGGAAAGCAAGTATGGAAATAACGTTGGTAAATTTTATGGTGGTGCATTTTATTCACAAATGACAGACACTATGGCCGAAAGATCTTCTTATTATGCATATATGGTTTCAGAAATGGTTTCAGATAAGGTTGCAAACGAAGAACAAGTAGAACCTGCGTATTACGAAATGAAAGAATATTTTAATGCATTTGGAATGAATACTGGAAGAAGTAGAGTATTTGACAGAGCAGTCAGTGAATTAGGAGCATGGTTAAAACGCAATAAAATAGAAACACTATAGTATTAAATATAAATTCAGACACTATGAATGAAAAAAGGTCGTTAGATAATTCTAACGACCTTTTTTAGTTTGATATATAGAGTATAGCTAAATAAATTTATTATTATGAAATACATTAAAGTTTTTGAAAATAACATAGAAGAAGGAGTCAATGATCCAGGTATATTAAAGGCCTTTTTTATGGCAGGTGGACCAGGTTCTGGAAAATCTTTTGTAGCTAGTGAACTCTTTGGATTTCCAAAAGGAATAATGGGATCAGTATCTTATTCTACAGGATTAAAATTAGTAAATAACGATAATGCCTTTGAAAATTATTTAAAAAAGGCCGGACTATCTGCTGGAAAATTAGCAGATTATGCAAAAGACGAAGAAAAGTGGGCAGAAGTAATGACAATTAGAGATAAGGCTAAAGGAATTACTAAAAGAATGCAAGATAATTATTTAGGAGGAAGATTAGGTCAAGTAATAGATGGTACTGGTAAAAACTTTGACAAAATTAAAGGACATAAAACTTTATATCAAGATTTTGGCTATGACACATATATGGTATTTGTAAATACAACTCTAGAAATCGCTTTAGAAAGAAATCAAATGAGAGAGCGTGTTTTACCAGATGCTATTGTTGAAAAAATGTGGAAAGAAGTTCAATCTAATTTGGGTAAGTTTTCAAGATTATTCGGTAAACTAAACATGATCATTGTAGATAATTCTTCATATGATGATAGCGCAAAGATATTATCTCACATAGAAAAAGAAATCAGAAGAAGAGTTGAAATGCCAGTACAAAACTATCTTGGTAAAATTTGGATTAAAGCTGAATTGGCAAATAATAAAAAGTCTAATTAATATATGACATCGGATAAATCAAATAACGAATTAGTAAGAGAATTATTAGAAGCATTTTCTAGCCTTAAAAAGAAAATGGAAGATCCTAATTATGTTCAAATTGAAGCTACATTAAAACAATTAATAGATAATCAATCAGATATGAAAGAAGATGTATCTGAATTAAAAAAGAGATTATTAAATCCATTTGACGGAGCTATTGTTGAAATACGCAAAAATACTGATTTTAGAAGAGATTATGAAAAATCAGAAAGAGATTTAGAAAAAATGGCAGAAGAACACAGAAACATTTTAAAATGGAAAAGTTCTATTACCAGATTATCTTGGGCTATTTTAACGTCACTTGGTGCTGTAGGAACTTGGATTTTAAGTAAATATTTTAATTAAAATATGATATTTGATAGAATAACACTGACAGAAGCATATAAAGTTTTAAAGACTGTAAATGAAACAGAAGGAAAAGTTTCACATATTCTTTTTAATAAAAATGCATTTTATGGAACAAAAACCGTAATAAGATTTAAATCTGTAGATGATTTAAAATCTTTTATAGATACAGAATTAGGATATAAGTTTTTTGATCCTGACTGTGATTGTGGTACTGGAAATGAAAGCATTTATACTTTACTTAGTTTTATTACTACAATAGAAGGTAAAAGATATCCTATCTATATCAATAATATGAGGGGTGAATTAGAATCAGCTCAAGCTGCTATTATTAATATTTTAAATAAAAAAGCTCTTAACAATACCTTTATTGGAAATAAAAGATTACAGTTTCTAAAAGAAAATTATACATGTTTTGGATATATTCAAGAACAGGGTGATTATGTAAATCCATGTGATTATGTTGAAATAATTAAGAACAAATTCTATGATGAACTGATAATTAATTTCTATAATCAGACACAAAATTACGATTTATGAAGTTAATGTCTAAAAAATAGAATATATAAAAAAAAGAAAACTTATCAAATGCATCAAGGGCAAATAGAAGATTATTATTTTAGTCACGGTTTACACAGAAATTTAATTTCTGGTAAGTGGTTTCCGCTACATCCACATCAATTGGGAAGACCGTTAACTCATCCCGAAATGGACTATAATTTGTTGTATACTCAACAAACTATGGCAGGATGGAGAATAGCAGGTAGAAATCCTAATTTAACTTTGAGCGATGATGAATTAGAACTTTCTTTAATATTTCATAAAATAGACCCAAGTGATACTAATTATCAATTATGGGTAGATAACACATATCAAACTGGACAATATATTTGGATTACACCAATATACAGCTGTAATACATTTAGAATTACAGAAACAATAGTAACTGATCCAACTGGTGATTATTGTGAATTCTTCGCAATAGAATCATATTCGACAACTGATTCAACTGGATTAATTTGTCCTGATTTTGAAATAGAAGAAACAAGTACAACATCTGGAAGTGGATTTATACCTGAATTTAATTTAACTTTAGGTTTACAGCAGATTTCTGAAGAAGGACCAGACTCATCATTAGAAACTACACAGTATTTCGATATTGTTTTAACAACACAACATGTTGCACCTGGAACTACAGTAGGTTATACAATAACTGGAGACTGGGGAACAAATGCAAATGGAAGTACAGATATAGAAGTAATAGGTCAAACTATTGGAGGTCAAACTTCAACACCAGCACCTACTTCTGAATTACCAGCTAATTCACCATATAGTGGAACATTTACAGTAGGAGTCGATGGACTAGCAGCAATTAAAATATTCGCTGTTAACGACACTGAAGTAGAAGTCGCTGAAAATGTACTAATACAATTAGATCAATATGATAGCATAGGGTATCTGACTGGAACTCCAGCAGTACTAGGTGAGATCATTAGTAACGATGTATAAAAAAGAAGAGAATATATAATAAAAATATAAAAACTAAACAATGGCAAGTATTACAAATGGAACAGCAACAATAAAGGTTACTGGGGGCACAGGTCCTTATCAGTATACCTTAATTGACGCGTCAAACGGTTCACCTGTACCGAATAACGCATACTCTAATTTTACTAATCCGGTAAATAACGAAACAAATCCTGAATTTACATTCGGGAACAGTGAAGATTTAAATGGCACGGGAGGTATTGCACCTGGTAGTTATAGAATTAAGTCTTTAGATGCAAATGGATGTGAAGTAATAACACCAATTTTATTGGTAGCAGAATACGTTATTCCTCCATCCGCTACACCATCTAATACGCCAAGTAATACACCTTCGAACACGCCGTCTAACACGCCAAGTAATACGCCAAGTAATACACCGTCTAACACGCCAAGTAATACACCTTCGAATACACCAAGTAATACACCAAGTAATACACCAAGTAATACACCAAGTAATACTCCTTCGAATACACCAAGTCAATCTCAGGCAGGAGTCTATACTAGCTTAATAGCAAGTGTAGCACAAACGCCTGAAAATGCAAATGTTACATTCTCTCTAAATTCAGTCAATATTCCTGATGGATCAATTGTTAATTATCAATTATCAGGAGATATATTAGCTGCGGATTTAGTTAACCCAGCTGATATGACAGGTACTTTTGTAATGAGTAGTAATTTAGGAGATAAAGTAATAGGAATTTATGAAGATAATATTACAGAAGGTCAGGAAGAATTAATAATGACATTAATTGGTAATGATTCAAATGGTATTTCAGCACAGGGATTAAATGTTCAAGTTAGTGTTTTAGATAGTTCAATGACCCCATCTATCACACCAAGTAATACACCAAGTAATACACCGTCTAACACGCCAAGTAATACTCCAAGTAATACACCGTCTAACACGCCAAGTAATACTCCAAGTAATACACCGTCTAACACACCAAGTAATACTCCAAGTAATACTCCGTCTATGTCACCAGATGCAACGCCTTCGAATACACCAAGTAATACTCCGTCTAACACACCAAGTAATACGCCTTCGAATACGCCTTCGAATACCCCAAGTAATACACCGTCTAACACGCCAAGTAATACTCCTTCGAATACACCATCTAACACACCAAGTAATACGCCGTCTAACACACCAAGTAATACTCCAAGTAATACGCCGTCTAACACACCAAGTAATACACCGAGTAATACACCGTCTCAGACGCCGTCTAACACACCAAGTAATACACCAAGTAATACACCGAGTAATACTCCTTCGAACACACCAAGTAATACGCCGTCTAACACACCAAGTAATACTCCTTCGAATACCCCAAGTAATACCCCAAGTAATACACCTTCGAACACACCAAGTATGTCACCAGCAATTGCTGAATTAGATAGTTACGTTATACGTCTAGGACAAGGTGGTTCAGCGGGGTCGTTTCCACCTTTCTCTACTGCATCCAATAACTTGACAAATGCTAGTAATACATACTATCCTTCAACATGGACCGGTGGATCACCAACTGCTGATTTCGGTGATATTATTACCGATGCTATTACATTGGCAGGAGCTTCGTGGACATTCCCAGTAGGACCTACCGGAACATTCCAATATGATAATGGACAAACACTTAATGGTAGTACATCACCAGCGATTAAAACATTTACTGACTTAGGTATAACTAATTCATTACCAGTAGGTACAGTTATTGATTTTAATGCTGATACTGAAACAGATTACAAATACTATTTTGCAGTAGCTGATGCTGAAGCAGATGCAGCAGATTTCACAGCAAATCCAGTGAGATTTGCAGATCTACAAAATAATGTTCCTGTGCAAATAGTAGATTCTATTGCTATTACAGTTGATGGTCATCCATATAAATTATACGCGATGAATAACTCTGCAAATGATGTTGCAGCAAGTTTCGAAAGAACAGCATAAACGCTACTAAAAAGATAAACATAATAAATGGCAAATATAAATCAGCCCATAACTGGGTCGACAGTATTCGGAACACAGTTATCTAGATCAACTGATAGTCAAGGTATTCTAAATTCACAGATATTACAAGGTGGATATCAAGAAGTTAAAACTATTCAAGATAGAAACGATATTACTATTTTTGAAACAGGTGCTACGTATGACGGGTTTACACAAACTGGAGATGCACAGAATAAAATGGCCACCGGTAGAAGACAAATCGGTATGCTTGTTTTTGTCATTGAAGATCAAAAATTTTATCAATTAATACCCGAAGGTTTCTTTGGAAACGGAGGTAATGATGGCTTTACAGAGTGGGATGCATTAGGTGAAGCTGATAGAGGTGTTAGAATGAAACCGGACGAAAATCTATTAATTAGTGCTGGTGATCCATTTATGGGAACATCAGATGTTTTTGCAGATTGTGGATTTTTAGGAATAAACTGTGATTCTGCTTCGGTTTGGGTAGAAGTTAGTTTAGCAGGAACTAGCGGTACTTCAGGTACTAGCGGTACTTCAGGTTCAAATGGTTCAGATGGCACAAATGGAACTAGCGGAACTTCAGGTTCTAAAGGTGAAAAGGGCGATGTAGGTTCAAGCGGAACTCATGGAACTAGTGGAATTTCAGGTTCAAATGGTTCAAATGGAACTAGTGGAACTTCAGGTTCAGATGGAACTAGTGGAACTTCAGGTTCAGATGGTTCGAATGGAACTAGTGGAACTTCAGGCTCGAATGGTACATCAGGTACTTCGGGTTCAAACGGAACAAGCGGAACTTCAGGAACTTCAGGTTCAAATGGTTCAAATGGATCAAGCGGTACATCAGGTTCAGATGGTTCAAATGGAACTTCAGGAACTTCTGGTTCAAATGGTACTAGTGGTACATCAGGTTCAAACGGATCAGATGGAACTTCAGGAACTTCAGGTTCAAATGGCACTAGTGGTACATCAGGTTCAGATGGTTCAAATGGAACTTCAGGAACTTCAGGTTCAAATGGAACGAGTGGAACTTCAGGAACTTCAGGTTCAAATGGTTCAAACGGTTCAAGTGGAACTTCAGGTTCGAATGGCTCAGACGGAACTTCAGGAACTTCAGGTTCAAATGGCTCAGACGGAACTAGTGGAACTTCAGGTTCAAACGGTTCAAGTGGAACTTCAGGTTCGAATGGTTCAAATGGAACTAGTGGTACTTCAGGTTCAGATGGAACTAGTGGTACTTCAGGTTCAGATGGTTCGAATGGTACTAGTGGAACTTCAGGTTCAGATGGTTCAAATGGTTCAAGTGGAACTTCAGGTTCAAATGGTTCAGATGGAACTAGTGGAACATCAGGTGCTCATGGAACTTCAGGAACTTCAGGTTCGAATGGCTCAGATGGAACTTCAGGAACTTCAGGTTCAAATGGAACTTCAGGAACTTCTGGTTCAGATGGTTCAAATGGTTCAAGTGGAACTTCAGGTTCAGATGGTTCAAATGGTTCAAGTGGAACTTCAGGTTCAAACGGATCAGATGGAACTAGTGGTACTTCAGGCTCAAACGGATCAGATGGAACTTCAGGAACTAGTGGTTCAGATGGAACTAGTGGCACATCAGGTACTAATGGTTCAGATGGAACTAGTGGCACATCAGGTACTAATGGTTCAGATGGAACTAGTGGCACATCAGGTTCAAACGGATCGAATGGTACAAGCGGAACTTCAGGTTCAAATGGATCAGATGGAACTAGTGGAACATCAGGTGCTCATGGAACTTCAGGAACTTCAGGTTCAAATGGTTCAGATGGAACTTCAGGAACATCAGGTACTAATGGTTCAAATGGAACTTCAGGTACTAGTGGATCTAGTGGTACATCAGGTAATAAAGGAGAAATAGGAAGAGATGGTAATTTCGGTGGAGCTACATTTGATTATACATTTGAAGCTATTGATACATCAAACTCTGATCCAGGAATTGGTAGATTAAAATTAGACATTACAACACCAGTTGTGAATGCTCAAACAATATACATAGACAGTCAAGATGATGAAGGTATTTTCATAAATAATTTTATGAATTCTATTAAATCAGTTGATAATGCTGTAAAAGGATATGTTAGATTAACTAAAAAATGGGATTCTACTTCTTTTGTGTTATATGCAATTGAAGATTTAATCCAAGCTACACCAGGCGATCAATTTAGTTATTGGAAAATTAACATAATAGGTAACGCTGCTTCAGCACTTGTACCATTTGTACAAGAAGAAGATATTTTAGCTTCATTTGTCACATCAGGTGAAAGAGGTATAGATGGAACTTCAGGTACTTCAGGTTCAAATGGATCAGACGGAACTAGTGGAACATCAGGTTCAAATGGTTCAAATGGAACTAGTGGTACTTCAGGTTCAAATGGATCAGACGGAACTTCAGGAACTTCAGGAACTTCAGGTTCAAATGGATCAGATGGAACTTCAGGAACTTCAGGTTCAAATGGTTCAAACGGTTCAAGCGGAACTTCAGGTTCAAATGGTTCAAATGGAACTTCAGGAACTTCAGGTTCAAATGGCTCAGACGGAACTAGTGGAACTTCAGGAACTTCTGGTTCAAATGGAACTTCAGGAACTTCAGGTTCAAATGGTTCAAACGGTTCAAGTGGAACTTCAGGCTCTAATGGATCAGATGGAACTTCAGGAACTTCAGGTTCAAATGGTTCAGATGGAACTAGTGGAACTTCAGGTTCAGATGGAACTAGCGGAACTTCAGGTTCGAATGGCTCAGATGGAACTTCAGGAACTTCAGGTTCAAATGGTTCAGATGGAACTAGTGGAACTTCAGGTTCAGATGGAACTTCAGGAACTTCAGGCTCTAACGGATCAGATGGTACTAGTGGTACTTCAGGTTCAAATGGCTCAAACGGTTCAAGCGGAACTTCAGGTTCAGATGGAACTAGCGGAACTTCAGGCTCTAATGGCTCAGATGGAACTTCAGGAACTTCGGGTTCAAATGGATCAGATGGTACTAGTGGTACATCAGGTTCAGATGGAACTAGCGGAACTTCAGGTTCGAATGGTTCAAACGGTTCAAGCGGAACTTCAGGTTCAAATGGTTCAAATGGTTCAAGTGGAACTAGTGGTTCAGATGGAACTAGTGGAACTTCAGGCTCTAACGGTTCAGATGGAACTAGTGGAACTTCGGGTTCAAATGGATCAGATGGTACTAGTGGTACATCAGGTTCAAATGGTTCAAACGGTTCAAGTGGAACTTCAGGTTCAGATGGAACTAGTGGCACATCAGGTACTAATGGTTCAAGTGGAACTTCAGGTTCAGATGGAACTAGTGGCACATCAGGAATAGATGGATTAATTTCAGTAAATGCTTTATGCGATGGCTTAGAACTCACAGGTGATACAGATGTATATGCATTTATAGATACTACATCTGGACCATACACAGATGCAAATAATAAAGCATTATTATTTGATGCATTATCTTCATGGCACATTCAATATAAAATAGACAACCCTGGATATACAGGTAAATTATATATAGGGGGTAGTAATTCTCAAGGTGTCGGTGGAGAACAATGGTTAAGTCACTTGGGGCTTTTAAGAAATACTAACATAGGTTCTAGAACCGGTCCAACTGGTTGGTTATCGAACACACCTAGTCAATATACATCTAATAGTGGATGGTATCAATCAGGAACTTCAGGTTCATATACTTGGACACTTGAAGGTGTACCAACAGATTGGAATAATGCAAGTTATGTATTACCAGGAAGAGCATTCTTTATAGAATTCTGTAATGAAGCTTCTTCGGCGTACCACACATATGATAGAAACTTAGCTGGTGAACCAACAAATACCACTTCATCATGGACCACAGATCATGGAACATTTACTACTGAGTATTCCGCAATGGATTATTTTGGTGGTATTTTTTATCCAGTAAACACCGGAGGAACTGGAACACATTCTCACGGATATGCGGCTATTACAGGTCAAGATCCAATTCAAAGAGATGGTGTTGGTAACTTTGCTGACGCGCTAGGACCAAATTACAACGTTGATAGTGATTGGACAGGCGTATTCGGTTCTTTAACAGTAGCTGATAATCCATATACTAGTAATAACGTAGACTTAAATGGTTATGGTTGGACAGGTGTTTATAGCAAACAAGAAGTCGCGGGAGTACTTGATTTCGATGGACCAGAATTTGCTAATGATATTAATACTATATTAGATCCAGATGGAGCTGGCTCAGCAATTAATGTATATGAATCTTATGTAAATCAAATACTAACACTGAGAGGTTTTTATTCTGAAGACATTACGTTCACTCTTAATGATGATGGTTGTATTGTCATGACGATAAATGATGATATTGCTAACGCAGGAACTAGTGGAACTAGCGGAACTTCAGGTTCAAATGGCACCAGTGGTACATCAGGTTCAGATGGTTCAAATGGAACTTCAGGAACTTCAGGTTCAAACGGTTCAAATGGTTCAAATGGTTCAAATGGAACTAGTGGAACTTCAGGGAATAAAGGACAAAAAGGATCAGGTGGAACTTCAGGAACTAAAGGACAAAAGGGTGATAATGGTACTAACGGAAGCCACGGAACTTCAGGAACTAGCGGATCGAATGGATCTTCTGGAACTTCAGGAACAAAAGGACAAAAAGGATCAAGTGGAACTTCAGGACAAAAAGGACAAAAAGGTCAAAAGGGTCTTAAAGGACTCGAAGGTTATGGTTATTGCTATGAACATGTCGCATTAAATCCAGTACCTAAGGACACTGCAATAACTGTTGTTAATTTACAAAAAGCATTTGTTGTTGTACCATCTTTCTTTACGACAACGGGATATAATTTAACTGGAATTCAATCAAGTTATGGAAATTCTGTGAATACCGGTAGTGTTCAGTACAAATTAATGCAAGTAAATCCTACTAGTGGAGTAGAAACTGTGTTAAAATCATGGGTGCATGCTGGTGGCCAACAATTTCATTCTTCAAATTTTGCAAGTGTTGCGAACGTTAATGGAGCACACTTCTATATTACATCAGATAATTTAGAATACGATGCTTATGGATTTACAGTCACTTTGAATTTTACACAAGTCGATTGTTTAGAATTGGGTGGAGTGTAAATAATAAGCACGATAAATAAACAAAGTTAAATTACTATAAATGGCAATAGCAGTATACCCACATGACGAAGAATGTAATCCAGAATCGGAAGCAGTTCAATTTTATTATTCAACTTCTCAATCTGAATTATGTTCAGGTAATGGTACTTTGGGTAATTATGTTTGGGATGGAAATTCATTAGCAACATTAGGTCAAACAACAGAATGTGCAAGTGGTATGGATATAGTATTTTTAGTTGATTATACTGGATCTATGGGGACATCAATCGATGGTGTTAAAGCCGGTATTTCAAATATTTTAAGTACAATTGCTACTGAATCAAATGACAATTTTAGACTTGGTTTAGTTTTATTTGACGAATACACAGCAAACAAAACGGCCGGCCAAGTAACATATACAGATTGGGCTATAGCAAACTTACCATCAGATCAACTTATCGATAATCAAGGTCTTTTTAGTTCCTTTCAAATACATACATGTATGCATAAATTTGGTTCTGCTGGAGATCCAAATGCAATTACTGATTTTGAAGATCAATTAGATTTATTGAACACTGCAACGTTTCCACTAGGATGGGGAGGCGGTGGTCCGGAACCAGGCGGCATAGGTGTAAATGAGATAATTAGTAACGGGTTTGCAGGTCAATTTAGAAGTGATGCAATTAAAGTTATTATTTTAATAACAGATAATGTGGCTGGAGGAAACGATGATAATGCCAGTAATGTAGATACTACTTATTTTAATAATAGTCTAATACCAATTTGCGATGCAAGTGGCGTACAAGTAATGATACAGGCTAATTCACCATCTAGTGCATTACCAAATTATTACAATTTATCTCAAAATACTGCAATTCAAGGTAGATATGATCAAGTTGTATTTGATGTTGGTGGAAATTGGATAAACACCGGATTAATACCGGCAATAGAAAATCTATGTGAAGATACATTTATTGGCACGTGTGAATGTCCACCCACCGGTTGGTATTTACAGGCATATGCAACCTCAGATTTATTATCATATACTGTAACTAATTTAGGAGGAGGAACAGTAGCGTATACATATATAGATTCAGATTGTGAAATATCATCAGGCACTCTAATAAGCAATGGTACTTCTGCTACATTTTGCGCAGTTGAAGGTAGTGTTATTATTATGACTTCTCCTGCAAATGCACAAATAACATCAACGAGCACAACAGGATGTAATAACCTTGATCAAAATTGTGATAACGACCCAGGACCAGGTTCTATTTATTTTTATTGGGATCAAAGTACATGTTTAGCTACAAGTTGGACAATGTGTCCATATACATATGAAACAGTTTCTACTAATTGTGGAAATCAAAAAGAAGGTACTACAATGTCATGGACCATTTCCGGAGCTGATGTGCCTGATGGAACTGAAGTGCCTTGGACTATTTCAGGAACTGGAATTACAACCTCAGATTTTACGGTTAATAATACTGGAGGAACTCAACAAATGAGCGGTATAGTAACAATGTTGAGTGGATCGGCTACTTTATCTATTAATATAACTAATGATCAATCTATCGGTGAAGGTACCGAAACAATTACCAATACATTCGGTCCTACAGATTCTAATGGATTTCCAGTAGAGAATTCAAATGGTCAAACATTTCCTTTTACAACTAGCTGTACTATTAACGACAGTTCACAGGCACAGATGTTAGTGAAGTTTTTTAATTGCACAGGTGAAAATAATCCAACATTATATTTTGATCTCAATGCATGGATCGCTGATCAAGGAAGTGCTCCTACATCAGCAACAAGAATGCAGTGGGCAGGCTCATGGGGAGAATGTTATGCATTTAGTGGACAAGTATATGATGTCGATGCCGGCAACCCTACTGTACAAGGAATAGGAGGCATATATAGTTTTGGTGAATGTAATTGCCCGGAGGATCCAGCAGATTCTCCTCCGCCAATGAACTTGTGTGTTAATCATTATGATCCTGACGTACCAGGCGTATACTCTTCTAATGATGAAATAAATGCGTATTCAGTCTGTTCACAGAGTGAAAATAAATATTTTCGAATAGAATCATTATACACAACAGAAGTTAAAGTAACAGGTGGTTTTTGGGGAGCAAGTTCAGGTACGCAGTTTGCAAATGGGTATATAAGAGATGCAGTTACTAATTCAGTAGTGGCTCAATTTAATTTTCAGTATGAAATGGCATTTGGATATGGAATGTCTACTCCACCAGCAGTCGCTTTATCTGAGGGTACATATTATTTGGATCCAACAAGTTTAAGTTGTACACAGGGTCAAAAAGTTCAAGGATGGTTCAAGATGTATGTTGATAGATCTGAATGTACAGAAATAAACTGTTATACATACGATTTAGTAAATGCTAACAAACCAGGACTTGATGAAATGGAAGATGTAGTTCATTTTAATTGGTTAGATTGTCAAACTGGAAATCAAAGTTATGTGACGTTAGCAGCGGGTCAGGAATACGTAATATGTGCCAGACAAAATTCAGTAACTGCTACTAATGGAGGCCAAATTTTTATTGACGATGAATGTAATTCAGTGCCATCTCAGACGCCAAGTAATACACCGTCTAACACACCAAGTAATACACCGTCTAACACACCAAGTAATACTCCAAGTAATACACCGTCTAACACACCAAGTAATACTCCAAGTAATACACCAAGTCAATCTAGCACATCAACATATCATTGGATAAAACGCACCACGGGGAAAATAGGTCAAGAGCAATATGGAAGATTACAAGTAACTGATCCAATAGCTACCGGACCCATCAGAATGGGTCAAGAAGTAAGGGTATATGAAAATGATTACTGTTGGGAAATCACTGATGAAATATCAGACAGTGACTTATATGTATATAAAGAAAGATGTTTTCTTGATCCAACAACAATAGAGCCAACCCCTACTCCAACCCCTACTCCAACCACAACTACTTCTAGAAGTTATTATGTAGTCCAAGGTTGCGAAACTGAAAATACGTTAACTGCATATTCTACTTCTCCAAAGAGTATGGGTACAACATGGAACTTAGGTGGATTAATTACTATGGGACAAGCTAATGAATCGTGGACAATAATTGCTGTATCATTTGACCAATCTACTAATGTAAACTTATCAGAAGCCGCATTTTGTGGACCTGGACGCGATGATTTAATGGAGGATCCGAGATAATATCAGGGAACGGTCAACGTAAGCAATAAAGGTTGTATATATAATATGTAACTAATATTAAAAAACGATGACCGATACTATTTTTATTCAAATCGCTAGCTATAGGGATCCTGAATTAAATAAGACATTAGAAGATTGCATATCTAACGCAAAATGGCCAGAAAACTTAAGATTTACAATATGTTGGCAACATTCAAGCGAAGATGATTGGGACAACTTAGATAAATGGAAAGAAGATTCTAGATTCAAGATTCTAGATTTCAATTATGTAGATGCCAAAGGTGCATGTTGGGCAAGAAATCAAATTCAACAGCAATACAATAACGAAAAGTATACTTTACATTTAGATTCTCATCATAGATTTATTAAAAATTGGGATGAAGAATTAATTAATATGCATTCTGAATTAATTTCAGAAGGATATAAAAAACCATTAATTACAAGTTATTTGCCTAGTTATTTCCCAGATAAAGAACCAAATAATAGAGTACAAGAATGTTGGCAATTAGATTTTGGTAGATTTACACCGGAAGGCTATATATGGACTCAACCTTCTATGATTCCTGCACATCATGAAAAACCAATACCTTCTAGATTATTCAGTGCACATTTCGTGTTTACTAATGGTGAATTTGCAAAAGATGTACAACATGATCCTGAAATGTATTTTCATGGTGAAGAACCTAGTTTAGCCGCAAGAGCATTTACACATGGTTATGATTTGTTTCACCCACATAAGATAATAGCTTGGCATGAATATGATAGAAATGGCAAAAAGAAACAATGGGACGATGATAGAGAATGGTCTAAAAAAGATAGAGCCTCACATTTAAGATATAGGCGATTACATAGTATGGATGGTTTGGTTTTCGATCCTAATGAATTTGGTAAATATGGATTTGGGACATCAAGAACATTAAGAGAATATGAAATATATGCTGGCTTTGATTTTAAATCTAGAAGGATTACATCAGATGTTATGAATAGGATTCCACCTAAATTAGAAAACACAAGTGAATTAGATTGGAAAAACAATTTAGTAGATTTCTTTAAACATTGCATAGATATACATATTGATCATTTTAAACATGATGATTACTCGTTTTGGGTAATTTCTTTTGAAGAAGAAGACGGAAAGGTTATACGAAGACTAGACGCTGATTCTTCGGAAGTTAATAGATTATTAAATGCGTGTAAAAACGGACCTGATGATTTTGTAAGAATTTGGAGAGAATATAATGGTCCAATTCCATATAAATTTGTAATTTGGCCGCATTCTAATGAGCATGGATATGTTGAACGATACGAAAAGAGAATATAATGAGAAAAATAATGATACATTTACCAGCATACAGAGAACCTGAGTTGGTACCTACAATTAAAAATGCATTAGAAAGCGCAGCTCATCCAGAAAGAATACACTTTGGTATTTGTAGACAATATAATGATGAAGATGGTTTTGATAATATTGATGAGTTTAGAGCAGATCCTAGATTCAAGATAGCAGATATACCATATGAAGAGGCTAAAGGATTGGCATATGCAAGATCAGTGATCAATGAAAAATTATTAACAGACGAAGATTTCTTATTACAATTGGATTCTCATCATAGATTTACTGAAAATTGGGATAATATTTTGCTAGAAATGTACGATGGTCTTGTAGAAGATGGTCATAATCCACTCTTATGTGGTTATTTACCATACTACAATCCATTTAATGATCCTGAAGATAGAGTACAAGAACCTTGGTTTAGTGAAGCTGCTAGTTTTTATCCGTTTGGAACTATTTTTATTAGACCGACAGGATATCACCACGTGGACTGGAAAACTTTAGAAAAACCTGTACCCGCTAGATTTGTTTCTGGACATTTTTGCTTTGGACCAAATAAATGGGCAAAAACAGTTTTACATGATCCAGATATTTTCTTTGCAGGTGAAGAATTAAATTTAACAGTAAGAAGTTACACACATGGTTATGACTTATTTCATCCTCATAAAGTGGTAATTTGGCACGCAACAATGCGAACTGAACGTGATGGAAAATTAGTATGGGATGATCAAAATAAAAGAGGAGACAACTCATGGTGGCAGCGTACAAACGTAGGGAGAAGTAAGATTCGTCAGCTACTTAGAACACAAGATAATGGTTTCGATTTGACAGGATATGATCTGGGTAGTACTAGGACCATCAGGGACTATGAAAGGTATGCTGGTATACATTTTGGTTTAAAATCATTTCAATCTCACACAAAAAGGAACTTCTTTCCACCGAATCCAGTAATAGAAGATGAAAAAGAATGGGAAGCTAGCTTTACTAAGTCATTTTATTATTTAATAGATATTACTAGAAGTATGTTACCTGAAAATGATTATGACTCTATTTACATCGCATTCGACGATGAAAATGGAATAGGAATTGAATCAGAAAGCATCAAGGACAATAGAATCAAAGATTTTTTACAAAAAGGCACACCAATACATTATGAAAAGATGTTTATGACTGATGTAATTCCAGCAAAAGTAGTTTATTGGGCACACAGTAAAACTAGAGGATGGGCAGAAAGACACGAAATAAAAATATAAAAATGCGTAGTAAAATAACAATAGTTTCGGGTTTATGGAATATAAGCAGAAAGGATAGAGATTTCTCTCAATATATTAGTAATTTTGATAAATTCTTAGACATTCCACAAAACATGGTTCTTTTTTTACCAGAAGAACTTGAAGAAATGGTGTGGAAAAAAAGAACACACAAAAACACTAGAGTTATTGTTTATTCGCTAGAAGACATGTGTGATAATTATTATGTTCAATTTTGGGATAAAACACAAGAAATAAGAACTTCCAATAGTTGGAAAAATCAATTAGGTCAAAATAGTTGGTTAACTAAAAGTCCACAAGCAGATAATAAATTCTACAATCCAATTGTACAGTCTAAGATGTTCATGCTTCATGATTCTAAAGTATGGAATCATTTTAATAGTGAATATTTTTATTGGATAGATGCCGGAATCATGGACACTGTACCATTTCAACATCTTGTAACCAAAGATGTGATTAGTGAATTTCCTAAATTTAGTAATCCTTTCTTATTTTTGAGCTTTCCATATGATACTGAAACTGAAATTCATGGATTTGACATTCAAAAAATGAAACAATATGCAGGTAATCGAAAAGTCACTAACGTTTGTAGAGGTGGAATATTTGGTGGACATATAGAGCAGATTTCGGAAGCTAATGCAGATTATTATCATTTATTAGAATCAAGTTTAAATAAAAACTTGATGGGCACAGAAGAAAGTATATTTTCTATAATGGCCACAATAAAACCATATGTTTACAGAAGATTTCAGCTAAATTCAAATGGCCTTTGCAATACATTTACTGGTTCTATTATTAATGGAACTGCTGAATTAGTACATGTTGATGAAGAAAAAGCAGGAAGACATAAAAAGAATGCACCTATAGATTTTGAATCATTTAAAACAAATCTTTATATTCTAACATTTAACTTTCCTAGACAATTAGAACATACTTTAAAATCTATGGAAAAAGTACCCGAGTGGTTAGAAACACCAAATCTTTTTTTATTAGATAATTCTGACGACGAAGAAGCTAAAAAGAAAAATCAAGAAATTGCAAAGGAACATAATATTGAATATATTGATAATGGAGGTAACATAGGTATTAATAGAGGTAGACAAGCAGCTGCAGAACATTTTCACAATTCAGACGCTGACTATTATTTCTTCTTTGAAGATGACATGACTTCTAATTCAAATGCAGAAGAAGGTAATTTTTGTAGAAATGGTTTAAGAAAGTGGATTCCTAATCTGTATGAAATAGCACACAAAATAATCATTAAAGAAAAGTTCGATTATTTAAAATTATCTTTTACTGAAGTTTATTGGGATAATAACATACAAACAAGTTGGTATAATGTACCAACAGAAGTAAGAATCAAATATTGGCCAGATCAACATAAATTACCAATACAAGGGCGCGATCCAAACCATCCAAGAACAGAATTTAATAAAATCGATAACATTGATGGTGTAGCTTATATTAATGGTGAAATAACTTACACTAATTGGCCTATGATTATGTCAAAAGAGGGTAATAAAAAAGTTTTTATTGATAAAATATGGTCAAATCCTTACGAACAAACTTGGATGTCAAATGTTTATCAATTACAAAAGGAAGGTAAAATTACTGCGGGTGTATTATTAGCATCACCAATATGGCATGAAAGAATTCAACACTATAAAAAAGAGGATAGAAGAGAAAACTAAATATAATATATAAATAAAAGACCAACTATATGTATGTTAAAGAAAATCTGCGCAACTCTATTACTACTCTTAACAGTATTACATCCTAAGGTAGAAAAAACTAGTTTATCTAAAACTAAATTCAATATCAGTACCATTCATTTGAAATGGGAACCAAAAGAAGTTCATTTATCTTGGATCAAAGATAGTTTAACTCAACCTATTCCTAAGAATCAATGGAATATTCAATGGGAATCTCAGCCATTACATCCAAGAATAGCTGGAATCACAAGACTCATTGGTGAAAGACAAATTCTAATAGATTTAAATCCAATGTGGAAGTGGGATTGGGATCATGTTTTTATGCACGAATTGATTCATGCTAAACAAATTCAAGAAGGTAGATTAGAAATAAAAAACAATACATGGTATTGGGATGGTGAATTATGTGATTGGACTTTACCATGGTCAGCACGACCTTGGGAAATAGATGCTGAAACGCGAGCTTGTAAAGTAATTACACAAAATAAATGAGATACATAATACAAGAGAAAAATAAAGAAGCGTAATGAATAATCTAATTAAAATAAATCAATATCATTTAGCAGTTCAAACTAGTGGAGAAGTTGGAGTAAGATTAAATTATCTTGCACCAGATATAAATGATATAGTTGTCAAAATAAATGACGTTACTGCACCTGCATCTGCATATGAATGGAGATTTAATGGAGTAGCGGTATTAACAGGTCAGGTTTTAGCAAATTCAAAATTATATTGGATTGGCAGTATGATTGCAATTGATGATGTAATTGAATTAGATTATGATGTTGTGTCATTGGATGGAAATCCACCAGTTGAACCACAGGTTATAGGTGATTTAATTCCAGATATAGATGCAACTCACTCAATAGGAAGTACAGCTAAACAATTTTTAACAGCTCATTTTTCAAGTAATACACTTTATATAGGTGGACAAGAAGTTGTTTTTGGTCCTGGTGGATTAATTACAATAGATGGTCAAAGTGGAACACCAGCCCCAACACCAGTTGCAAGTATTCCTGCTCAATCAAATGCTCCAACACAAACACCATCGAATACTCCAAGTAATACACCATCGAATACACCAAGTAATACTCCAAGTAATACACCTTCGAACACACCTTCGAACACACCATCGAATACACCAAGTAATACACCTTCGAACACACCATCTCAGACGCCAAGTAATACACCTTCGAACACTCCAAGTAATACACCGTCTCAGACGCCAGATGCAACACCAAGTAATACACCGAGTAATACACCATCTAAC
>Ga0209192_10001346_pt1 | contig 19766 bp, 23 predicted proteins | sample ArcticOcean_MG_C_11_FD_187433 | JGI IMG/M metagenome (GOLD analysis project Ga0209192, IMG submission 187433) | Marine microbial communities from western Arctic Ocean - ArcticOcean_MG_CB2_154 (SPAdes) (version 2) | ecosystem: Environmental > Aquatic > Marine > Oceanic | place: Arctic Ocean... | reverse complement strand
TCTATCAACACACTGATTGCACCATCTAAGCTTAAACAATTGACATATAGAACACCAAAACAATCTAACGCTGGTCTTGATATTCATGTTTCACCGCAAGAGGGACGCACATATGTTCTAGTTGCAGATGTTTCACGGGGAACAAAAAACGATTACTCGGCATTTGTGGTTGTAGATGTTAGCGAGATACCTTATAAGGTAGTGGCAAAGTTTAGGGATAACGAACTAAAACCTCTCATATTCCCATCTAAAATCTATGACATTGCACGAGCATATAATCAGGCATATGTATTGATTGAGGTCAATGACATAGGAGAGCAGGTCGCTAATGCGATGCAGTTTGACTTGGAGTATGACAACCTTATTATGGCTAGTATGCGTGGGCGTGCGGGACAGGTCATTGGAGCAGGCTTCTCTGGTGGTAGAGCGCAATTGGGGGTAAGGACAACTAAAGCAGTTAAGAAGATTGGTTGTTCAAACCTCAAACAGTTGGTTGAAGATAATAAAATCATTGTTGAGGATTATGACATCATCAACGAGCTCTCTACATTTATTGTGAAGGGGTCATCCTTTGAGGCAGATGATGGGTGTAACGATGACTTGGTTGCGTGTCTCTTTATCTTTGCGTGGCTTACAGATCAAACATATTTCAAAGAACTTACTAATAACGATATTCGACGGGTGATGATGAACGAACAACAGGATATGCTGGAACAGGATATGGCACCCTTTGGTTTCATTATAAATGGTCTTGAGGATGAGAATATTGGTGAGATGGTAGACGAATATGGAACCCGTTGGTCACCTATTATCAGAGACTCCAGTAGAAGTTGGTAATTTCCTAAATAAATTCTATTAGGTCATGGTGTTTCTTGATATAACAATTGTAACAAAGAATGACAGATTGATTAATTAGGTGGAATACCTCTTTGCGGCTGTCGTCACTAGTTCCAACTCTTTTAGATACTTTGCGTATCTCTGCATCATGGGGCCAGAATTTGAGACAGACATGCTCGGACTCTCCACAGTGAATACATGATTTCTGTGTGAGAAATTCATTTAAAAGAAACACTCGTTTCTGATAATTTTTTCGTGAAACTTTTTTGATAGTGTCTTTATATTTTATATAATGGTCATTCATAATTCTATTTATATGATATAACACTTATAAAAACTGAGTTGTGTAAAAGATGTTTTTTATAAATATCTGTATAACAATAACAACTCTTTAAGATAGGAGTAAAGACATGGGATTCTTAGTTTCACCCGGCGTACACGTTAGGGAAATCGATCTTACAAATGTTGTTCCTGCTGTATCTACGTCTATCGGTGCCATCGCCGGTCCTTTTCAAAAAGGTCCAGTAAGTTCTGTCACCGCTATTAATTCGGAAGAACAGCTGTTACAAACATTTGGTAAGCCAAACAGTTCAAATTTTGAGTTTTGGTTCACCGCTGCAAACTTCTTGCAGTATGGTGACGCACTCAGGGTGGTTCGTGCAGAATCAACCGTTGTAAACGCTGGTGCAACCAGTGGTATCCTCATTCGTGACGATGACCATTATGAGGCCAGTTTCTCCACAGGACAAGGTTCTCATGGTGAGTGGACTGCTCGAACCGCTGGTACTTGGGGTAACTCAATCGGTGTGGATATCTGTGGTAGCGCCCGAGCATTTTCACAACAACTTGGTTCTCTTAACCTAGTTAATGGTGCTGGCGCTGTTGGTGATTTGGAAATCACAGTTGATGACCAAAATGCAACAGATGCGTCAATCATAATCGGGGACATCATTCAGTTCTACGATGCAAGTGCTATCGTTTCAGTAGTTAACGGTGCAATTACAGTTGCATCTAAAACTCTTACTCTTGATGGTGGAACTGGTGCTCTTGCAGCTGGCCAACGTGTGATTGGTGCTGGTATTTCAGACGGTGACGAAGTTGTTAAGATTGCATCAGTAACTTCTCAGAGTGGTGGTGCTGGTTCGGTTATCGGCGTTGTTGTTTTAGATAAAGCAATTACAGTTGCAAACGATATTCCTCTGGTGCTTTCAGCAGCTGCTGGTCATGACAAAGTAGAAACAGGTAACGTAGAGTACGAAGTTACTGCGATTTCCTCTGAAACTCTCACCATTCGGGTTCTTGATGATCCTGCTGGTGGTGGTCTTCAGACGATTATTCCTGATAACTCTCTCATTCGCCGACGTTGGCGTTTCAGTGACCTCTTTGACAGTGCTCCCGGCACATCCGATTGGGCAACTGCAAACGCTCGGGGTGAACTAGATGAATTGCATGTTGCAGTTTATGATAAAACTGGAGACATTACAGGTTACGATGTTGATGTTAAAGGACAACGTACAAGCTCGGTTATCGAAGTGTTCCCTGCTATGTCTAAAAACTCAGCTGCGAAGACAACACAGGGTGGAAATAACTACTATGCAGATGTTATCTTCCGTAGTTCTGGATTTATTTACTGGACAGATCACATCTCTGGCGGTACTAACTGGGGTACAGACATTGCAACAGGTACAGACTACACATTAGTATCTGGTGTTAATGTTGACACTCTGTCAGGTGGATTGGATGATTACTCCGTTACTGCTGGTGAGATAGAAATTGCTTATGACAAGTTTGCTGACACAGAAAACCTTGACATCAACCTCGTATTAGGTGGACCAAGTTCTGCTGTTGCAGATACAGAAGCTGGTCAGGATACACACGTTACAATGATCACAGACCTTTGTGAATTGCGTAGGGATTGTGTTGGTTTTGCATCACCTTATCGTGCTGCAACAGTCGGTGTTACATCATCCATCACTCAGACGACAAATGTAAAAAACGCATTTGATAAGTGCCCATCATCTTCGTACATGGTATTCGATAGTGGATACAAGTACATGTATGATAAGTACAACGATGTATATCGTCATGTTCCTTTGAACGGTGATACTGCTGGTCTTTGTGCATTTACAGATAGTATTGCAGACCCTTGGTTCTCACCAGCGGGTTACAATCGTGGTGGTGTTCGTAGTGCAATCAAACTTTCTTATAACCCACAGAAAGCAGATCGTGACATCCTCTATAAGGCTCGGATCAACCCAGTTGTTGATTTCCCCGGCCAAGGTGTTACACTCTTTGGTGATAAGACTGCTCTCACAAAACCAAGTGCATTTGACCGCATTAACGTGCGGCGTTTGTTCCTTGTTCTTGAAAAAGCAATTGCCACTGCTGCTAAGTTCCAACTCTTTGAATTCAACGATGAGTTTACAAGAGCCCAGTTTCGTAATCTGGTAGAACCCTTCTTGAGAGATGTACAGGGTCGTAGAGGTATTTTTGACTTTAAGGTAGTATGCGATACAACTAATAATACTGGTGAGGTCATTGACCGAAACGAGTTTATTGGAGACATCTATATCAAGCCTGCTAGGGCAATCAACTTTATTACACTAAACTTCATCGCCGTTCGAACTGGTGTTGCGTTTAGTGAGGTAGGAGGTTAATCATGGCAAACATAGATGATTTCAAAGCTAATCTAATCGGTGGTGGTGCAAGAACCAACCAGTTTCGGGTAACTCTTACTCCACCAGCTGGTATAGCAATTGGACTTGATGTTCGTAGAACGTCTTTTCTTGTAAAGGCAAGTACTTTGCCTTCTACAACTATTACAGAAATACCGTTGAAGTTCCGTGGTCGTACTATTTATCTGGCGGGTGATCGTTCTGAACCAGAAACTTGGACAACTACATTCTATAATGATACTGACTTTATGATTAAAAATGCAATTGAACGGTGGAATAATGGTATCAATGATTTTGCACTGAATACTGGTGTTATTTCTACAGCTGATTATCAGACTGATCTTACTGTAGAACAGTTGGACCGTGATGAAACAATTTTGAAAACTTATATCTTCAGAAACGCTTGGCCAACAACTAGTGGTGCAGCAATTACATTGGATATGGCTACTGAAAATGGTGTAGAAGAATTTGAAGTAACTTGGAGATATCAGCACTTTGAAGCATCCGGCGTTAACTTCTAATTTGAACCTACTAAATAGACAGTAGGAGATAAAAAGATTATGGCACAACTATTCGGATTTACAATACAGAAGGCATTAAAGGATCAAGGGGCCCGTGAAAAAACTTTCACGGACTCCTCTTCTGATGATGGCGCAACTGAGATTGCTGGCGGTGGTTTCTTTTCATCTGTTTTAGATACAGATGGACGGGAGAAAAATGACCTTGACCTCATTCGCCGTTATAGAGACATTTCGATGCAATCGGAGTGTGATGCTGCGATTGAAGATATTGTAAATGAAGGTATTATTTCAAACCTTAATGACATTCCTGTTAATATAGATTTACATAATCTACCTTATTCAGAAAAAATTAAAACTAGAATTAGAGCAGAATTTAGTGAAGTCCTAAGGCTTCTCAATTTTGGTGAAAAGGGTCACGATATTTTTCGTCGGTGGTATATCGACGGACGGATTTACTATCACAAAATTATTGATTCTAAAGACCCAAAGAGGGGTCTTCAACAGTTAAGACATATTGATCCTACTAAGATTCGTAAAGTTAAAGAGACACAAAAAGACCCTGATCCAAAGAATCCTGGTATTGAAATGGTAACAAAAGTAGATGAATATTTCATCTATAATGACAAGGGATTTGCATCTAGTTCTGGCTCAGGAAATAATCAAGGTATTAGGATTGCTTCTGATTCAGTTGCGTATGTTCCATCAGGCCTACTTGATTACAACTCTGGTAGAGTTATCTCTTATTTACATAAGGCAATCAAACCAGTTAACCAGTTGCGTATGATTGAAGATGCGATTGTTATCTATCGTATCTCTCGCGCACCAGAACGTAGGATTTTCTATATTGATGTTGGTAATCTACCAAAGGTCAAAGCAGAACAGTATCTAAAAGATGTTATGAACCGTTATCGTAATAAGCTTGTCTATGATGCATCGACAGGTGAAATTCGGGACGACAGAAATCATATGAGTATGTTGGAGGATTTCTGGCTTCCACGGCGTGAGGGTGGTAGAGGAACGGAGATTACTACTCTGCCCGGCGGTTCTAATCTAGGGGAGATTGATGACATCGTATATTTCCAACGAAAACTATACCGTTCCCTCAATGTGCCAATCAGTAGGCTCGAAGCAGAAAATGGGTTCAGTATGGGAAGGGCTTCAGAGATTACCCGTGACGAACTTAAATTTACCAAGTTTGTTCAACGGATTCGGAAGAAATTCACTCCCTTGTTCACTGACTTGCTCAAGACTAACCTACTCCTTAAAGGTGTAATCTCACCAGAAGACTGGCCGAGGATGCAAGAGCATATTCAGTATGACTTCATGGAAGATGGCCACTTTGCAGAGTTGAAGGATGCAGAACTTCTAAATGATCGAATTAGCACACTTGATTCTATTCAGTCATATATTGGTACATTCTTTAGTAAAGAGTATGTGTTGAGGAAGGTTCTAAATCTTACTGATGCACAAATTAAAGAAATGCGTGACCAGATTGCTACAGAACTTAAAACTGATCCAATGGACGGTGGAGTTTCATTACCAGATAATGGTGACGGTATTACACGTTATCCACAGGGTGGTGATGGTGGTGTTATTTCGCCAGAACAGATGCCAGACTATGAGGAACCAGAACAAGATGGTGTTCCAGATGATACCGTAAGATTCGGTAATAAAGGAGATGAATAATGAGTAGAGATTTTGTAGATTCAATTTCAAAGGGTGATAATATTGGAGCAGAAACCGCATTTAATGTTGCGATGGCTGCAAAGGTTGGTGATGCATTGGAGATTAAACGCAAGGAAGTATCAAAGACTTTTGTTAATTCAAGTGTGGAAACAAATGAAACGGATTGAGGAAATCTATAAATCTACGGTTGTAGAGAGAGATGAGCATAAGAAATCAAATCAATATAAGCGTCTTTCGCCTAAAATGAAGGATGCTGTAGACAATTTGTTTAAAAAAATGGATGCGAAACCTTCGGATTTCCTAAATAGTTTTGAAAGAACAATTACTGATGTATCTAAGAAATATAAAGTTCCTGAGAGGGAACTTCTTGGATATTTTGAAAAAGAAATGTTAGCGATCTAGGGGATAAGAATGGCTATTGTTACAAGAATACTCAGAGATACTGTCGTTAATGCACCCGGCGCTGGTGGAACAGTTACAATTAAAGTTGATATCGAAGATGATGCTGCAGCAGATGGTGCTATTTTAGATGCAAGTGCTCTGAGTGGCCATGCGGACGGTGCAAAACTACATATCGCCAGAATTTGGTGGGCATTGACTCAAGGTAGTGCTGATGATGATACTGGTCATGTTGAAATTCAAGAAGTATCTTCTGGAACAGATATTGTTCAGATTAGACTTGCCGGAACTGGACACTATGATGGTTCTGCTGGCGTTATCCCCGGCACTGCTGCAAACACAACCGAAACTTCTGGTAACCATCAAATAACTACTTTTGGTACATCTGGTTTTGTTATCATCGAATTCAAAAAAGACGAAAACTATACAGCGTAAGGATAGAACAATGAAACTATTTTCAGAGGCAGTCGAAGACGTAGAGTATATCTGCGAAGCAAAGGAAGACGGTAGTAAGTCCTACAAGATTCGTGGTATCTTTATGCAGGCTGACATCAAGAACCGTAATGGTCGGGTGTATCCTATGGAAATTCTTCAGAAGGAAGTTGGAAAGTATAACAAGAATTTTGTCAATGAGAAACGTGCATTTGGTGAACTTGGACATCCAGACGGACCAACCGTCAATCTAGAGCGTGTGTCTCATATGATAACTTCCCTGACACCAGATGGAAAGAACTTTATTGGAGAGGCGAAGATTATGTCTACGCCTATGGGTGAGATTGTGAAGAGTCTTATGGACGAAGGTGCAAAACTAGGTGTTTCCTCACGGGGAATGGGTAGTTTAGACGAAAAAGGCGGAGCAAGTTATGTGCGGGATGACTTCTATCTCGCAACAGCAGCAGACATTGTTGCTGATCCTTCCGCACCAAACGCTTTTGTTGAAGGTATTATGGAAGGTAAGGAGTGGGTTTGGAACAATGGAGCGTTGTTGGAATCGGAAATGGTAGAAATGAAGAGAGAATTTGATGTGAAGCAACGTCAAAGGAACGCAAACAAGGAAGCTTTAGCCTTCGCAAAGTTTCTTAAAAGACTTTAACTTATAAATAATCAACAGAACTTAGGTAAGGAGACACCCTATGTCGGAACTAGAACAAACAATTGAAGAGCTTGAAGCAGAAGTGCTTGCAGAGCTCGAAGAAGCGAGTGATGCTCAGACTAAGGGTGCTGCTCCAGCGGAAGCTAAGAAGAAGATTGATGCAGTAACACCTGGCGGTGAAGTTATTGATGGAGGACCAGCAGTTGTTGATCCTAAAGCAAAATCATCTCCAACGGATGTTGCAGCTAAGGTCGCAAAATCAACAGATAGCGATGCACAAAAGAAGGGCGCAGCCAAGGCTGATGCTCCTAAGAAACTTGCTGCTGGTTATGTACCAGAAGAGGGCGAGGTTGTTGCTGAAGCAAAACGCATGACGAAAGATATGCTCAAAGCTGAGATGATGAAGAAGATGGAAGGTATGAAAGCCGTCGATCTGAAAGCCGCATATGAGAATATGATGGCTCCTGATGCTCCTGATGAAGAAGAGATGGACGAAGATGCACTTTCAGAACTCAAGAAACTTGAGGATGCAAAGGACGAGATCGAAGAGAAGATTAAGTCCATTAGTGTTAAGGAAGACGTTGCTGCTCTCGTAGATGGCGAAGGTCTTTCTGAAGAATTCAAAAACAAAGCAGCAACAATCTTTGAAGCTGCGGTTAAATCAAAGACACGGGAAGAAATCACTCGTATTCACGAAGTGATGGCTTCTGAGTTTGAAGTAAAACAGGAAGAGTCATTTGATGCTATTACAGAAAAGGTAGATACTTATCTCAACTACGTTGTAGAGGAATGGACGAAAGAGAACGAGTTAGCAATTGAGCGCGGTTTGAAGGGCGAGATTGCAGAAGACTTTATTTCTGGACTGAAACAGTTGTTTGAAGATCATTATATTGACGTGCCTAATGAGAAATATGACATTCTCGAAGCACAGTCGGACAAAATTACTGAACTAGAAGAGAAAGTTAACACTGTTATTGAGCAGAATATCGCTCTTACCAATGTTAAGTCTCAATTGGTTCGGGAACAGGTTGTATCTGAGGTTTCCGAAGATTTGACCGTTACGGAAATTGAGAAGTTTAAGTCATTAACAGAAGATGTTGACTTTGTTTCGGAAGAGTCCTTTCGTGCAAAACTCAACACCTTGAAGGAAAGTTATTTTCCTAAGACGATTGTTGAACAGGCTTTAGATGATGAAGATGGTGGCACCGCACAGGACATTGATACGACTGAAGCTATGGGCGCTTACATGTCGGCAATTAGTCGTAACAAAAAGCGTGCCCAATAATATTATAAACAGATGTAAATCATAAAGGAGAAACAAATGTTTCGTACAGAACATCTACAAGAAAAGTGGCAGCCAGTCCTAGAACACCCCGATCTACCAAAGATCACGGATTCTTATAAGCGGGCAGTTACCACACTAATTCTAGAAAACCAAGAGAAGTCAATGCGTGAGGATCGTTCTTTCCTCTCAGAGACAGCACCCGGCAACAGCATGGGTGGTGGACAGATGGATACATGGGACCCAATTTTGATCTCATTAGTTCGTCGTGCGATGCCTAACCTCATTGCTTATGACGTTTGTGGTGTGCAGCCAATGACAGGCCCAACGGGTTTGATCTTTGCCATGCGTTCCTCTCTTCTATCTCAGGATGGTGCAGAAGCCCTCGTTGATGAGTCACTTCCAGGCGCTGCTGGTCGTTCCAATCAGAACCAAGCCGGTACAATCGGTGGTGGTGATGTTGGTGCTACTGAGACTAATCCTGCTGTTCTAAATGACAGTCCTGTCGGAACTTATACTTCTGCAACAGGTATGACACGGGCCCAGGGAGAAGCTCTTGGTGATAGCGGCGCTAATGCTTTCGGTGAGATGGCTTTCTCAATTGAGAAGTCCACTGTTACGGCAGTTTCTCGTGCTCTAAAGGCTGAGTACACAATGGAACTTGCACAGGACTTGAAGGCAATTCATGGTCTTGACGCCGAGACAGAGCTTGCTAACATTCTCAGCACAGAAATTCTTGCTGAAATCAACCGTGAAGTTATCCGTTCGCTGTATGTTACAGCGGTTGCGGGTGCTCAGGTTAATACTACTACTGCTGGTACTTTCGATTTGGACACCGACTCAAATGGTCGTTGGTCAGTTGAGAAGTTCAAGGGTCTGATGTTCCAGATCGAGCGTGACGCCAATGCGATTGGTCAACAGACTCGTCGCGGCAAGGGTAACATGCTGATCGTTTCAGCTGACGTTGCTTCTGCTCTTCAGATGGCTGGTGTTCTTGATTACACACCTGCTCTAAACAACAACCTTAACGTAGATGACACATCCTCCACATTCGCTGGTGTGATGAATGGTCGTTTCAAGGTCTATGTTGATCCATATGCTGCCAACGTAGCTGCTTCTCAGTACTATGTTGTTGGTTATAAGGGCACATCGCCTTACGATGCTGGCTTCTTCTACTGCCCATACGTTCCCCTACAGATGGTCCGTGCGGTTGGTGAGAATAGCTTCCAGCCCAAGATTGGTTTCAAGACACGTTATGGTCTTGCTGCTAATCCATTCGCTGGTGCGGGTGCGGTTGCTGCTGGTGACACGGTTAATACCGATGCTTCACTGGATGCTAATACCAATGCTTGGTATCGCAGAGTCAAAGTATCCAATCTCATGTAAGATTGGTTTCTAATAAGAAACTTGACTACAAACTTAGAGGGGGAGAGCTTTTGCTCTCCCCTTTTTTTTATTATAAATAGTAATATGGCAACAGCATCATCACCTCTCTCTAGACAACCAGACAAGTTAGACTATGCAAGTCCAACTCAGTTTCGCTTTGGTATTAATCAACTCCCAAAAGTTGAGTTTTTTACCGTTAATGCAAACTTACCAGGGATTGAAGCTACCGCAATAGATATTGCAAATCCTTTTAAGAATATTCCAATCATGGGTGAGAAACTTGTATATTCTAATCTTGAGATTACATTTATTGTGGATGAGTATCTAGAAAATTATCAGTCGCTTCATAACTGGATGACGGGAATTGGTTTTCCATCAAACAGGTCTGAGTTTAGAACACATAGAGATGTAACATCAATGGCACCGGCTGGAGGAAGAACTCCCTCAGTTGACATTATAGGTTCTGCAACACCAGACAAATCAATGTATTCAGATGCCTTTCTTATGTTACTCTCCAACAAGAACAATCCTATTTTAAATGTAGTATTTCAAAATATATTTCCTATCTCATTAGGTGCATTAGATTATACACAGGGGTCTACAGATGTTGAGTACTTAACTACTACTGCAACCTTTGCATACCAAATCTATAAATTTGAGGGTGTATAAATAAAAACGAGCAGATTTGGTAAGCTTTAACAAATTTTATCAAATCTTAGACTTAATTACTAGTGACAACTCGTTCGAACTCACTAGGGTCAATATAATATATGAGAGACACCAAACTGCTCAATTTTTTATTATGGGGTAAATATGAATTTAGATACATTAAAGAATACCGCAAGAGTAGACCTCCCTGTAACTGATCTAGAACACATCGATCAGGAATCCTATAAAAATCAAATGATTAAACAGAAGTGGCTTGACTTCAAAGCAGACTTTGAACTTCTTCTCATCAAAACAAAGACTGACCACCAACAAATGTATCGCCAGAAATGGGAATACTATGGTGGTAAGGCTGATGCGAAGATATATGCTGCAAAACCCTTTGACATCAAAGTTATGAAAACAGACCTTGTTATGTATATACAGAGCGATGATGATATCCTCAGAATTTCAAACAAAATTGGTTACTACGAATCATGTGTAGATTACTGTAAGGGTGTGATTAAATCTATTGATAATCGTGGGTGGGATATTCGTAATGCCACCGATTGGAAGAAGTTTGAGGCTGGGATGATATGATTTTTCCTACTCTGGAAAGAGGTTTTTTAGAAAAACCTGTTAATCTTGATATAACTAATCGTTGTCCTTTACAGTGTCCAACATGTATGAGACAGGGCCTCTGGTATAATAGACACCGACATTTGTTTAATGACATGACAGTGGAAGATTTGCAAAAGTTTATTGATAGTGGATTTACATATCTAGAATTTTGTGGTCAACAATCTGATCCAATGTCACACCCAAATATCCTAGGGTTTATATCTCTATGTCATAGTATAAAACTTGATATTCACACTGCTACTTCTCATAAAAAGAAAGAGTTTTATGAAGAGGCTTTTCATCGTTCTGGAATGAATACAAAATGGATTTTTGGATTGGATGGTTTACCCGAAGAAAGTCATAAACATCGTATCAATCAAAATGGTGTTCACATTTACGAGATGATGAAATTGGGTGCAAATATGGGTATTCATATTAAATGGCAATATATTGTTTTCAACTATAATCAAGATCATATCGAACAAGCAAAGAAGATGGCAGAAGATGATGGTATAGAATTTAGATTATCATTTTCTAACAGGTGGCGGCTAAATATGAAAAATTATAAACCTAGGGATGAATATTGTGCTTAAACCAAAATGTGTAAATCCCGACATTCAAGGTAAAACGCAATGCCTTGGACATTCAGCACGGGGATATTTAACTCCCTGTTGTTGGATAGATGGCGACCCAAATAGTAAAGGCCCCGCTCACGATATTTTTTTTCAAGAAAAATTAAAAATAATCAATAATAATAACATTATAGATATTATACAATCTAAAGAGTGGTTAGATTTTTATAAACTACTACAAGAAGAACCAGATAAAGCGCCAGGGGTATGTCATAAGCATTGTAGTCACGATTCACCCAATGATACTGTAAGATGATGCGTATATCTAAGAAGAATGAAGTCTACCTAGTCCTAGATAGGATGACAGATTCTACTCGGCAGGAGTTAACTTCATTTTTTGAGTTTGAGGCTGGGATGATCTAATGGACATTGAAAATTTTGTTATGGAATATAAAAACATAGTTCCTAAAGTTTTGATAGATGAAGTGATGAGTGCTGATTTAGATTTTCAAAAGTCTGAATATGCAAACCAAACAGGTAAAGTAGAAAACTCAGATAAACGAGTGAACATGGATGAGTTCTGGATTCATAATACACATAAATTGTATGAACCTCTCAAATCCTGTTTTGTTGATTCGATTAATAAATACATAACAGACCATCCGTTTTTTTCTGTGCAACACCTCACAAACTTTCGTATCAATCGTTATAAAGAAGGTGGGTTCATGTCACGCCACTATGATAGCATTCATCATAGTCACGGCCAGCACTACGGATATCCACATGCAACTGTTCTTTTGTATCTTAACGATGACTATGAAGGTGGCCAATTTATAGTTGCAGATAAAAAAATAAAACCAATAGCTCGTTCTGCTGTTGTGTTTCCGTCAAACTTTATGTATCCACATGAAGCTGAGGTTGTAACAAAGGGAACTCGTTGGAGTATCGTATCGTGGTTGATGTAAAAACTTACAAGTGTTTTCCAACTTCTATTCACGAAGTTAAAATGGATATTCTCAAATTTGATAGAAAGAATATGATTGCCTGTCTAGAGAAGGGGAGTGATGATGAACTACACAAGATATCTTACTTTAAACCTCTAGTAGAAAATATTTTGATATCATCTGAAAAAATTTTAAAGGATGGTGGTTATGAATTTGATAAACTTGAGATAACTAATATGTGGGGTAATAAATTAAAAGAGGGAGAGACTCACGCACCGCATACTCATTCTAATAATTTTCTATCTGGTGTTTACTATCTGCAATCAGGTTCACCTATTCAATTTTTTGACCCAAGACCAGCATCATCGATTTTAAAACCAAGAAACATACCTGATTGGGATAACTCAAATATGATAGAATTTAACTCAGTTGTAAACACTGCGTTATTCTTTCCATCTTGGCTTATGCATTGGGTTCCACCCACTCCGAATGAACGCATAAGCATTGCATGGAATATATTAATAAGAGGACATTATGGTGAACCCCACACATTACAAAATGCGTATATCTAAGAAGAATGAAGTATATCTAGTTATCTCTGATATAGAAGATTCTACTAGAGAGGAATTAACTTCATTTTTTACCTTTGAAGTGCCTGGTTTTAAATTTATGCCCATGTATCGCAGTCGTATGTGGGATGGAAAGATACGATTGTTCTCTCCAGCAACGGGAGAAATATATGTAGGATTATTAGAATATATCAAAGGGTTTTGCAGAAAAAACGGAATAGATTATATACTTGAAGAGGGGGTTGAGAATGAGCGGAATATTATTCGTGAGAGTGTTAGAAACTTTATCAGATCACTCAAACCTAAATCACGAGGAAAGAGTCTCAAAGTTCGTGACTACCAAATTGATGCCGTATATCATGGTATTTCCAGAAATCGTGCTCTGCTTGTTAGTCCTACTGCTTCGGGTAAATCATTAGTAATATATTCTCTGGTTCGTTACTACCACATGATGGGTTTAAAGACTCTAATACTAGTTCCTACCACTTCACTAGTAGAACAGATGTACACAGATTTTGAGGACTATGGATGGAGCTCTGGTACATACTGTCAAAAGGTATATCAGGGTCATGACCGTAAGGTTACAAAGGATGTTGTAATATCAACATGGCAATCTCTCTATAAGATGCCAACGAAGTATTTTGAAGATTTTGGGTGTGTCATTGGTGATGAAGCTCACATGTTTAAGGCAAAGTCTCTTACTGGTATTATGACCAAGTTACACCTATGCAGGTATAGATTTGGTCTTACAGGCACCCTAGACGGGACACTGACGCACCAACTTGTTTTAGAAGGTCTATTCGGTCCAGTTGAAAAAGTAGTTACCACAAAGGAGTTAATTGACAAAAAAACTCTTGCTGACCTCAAAATCAAGTGCATAATTCTAAAACATCAAAACATAAGAGTTAGGATGGAATATGCTGAGGAACTAGAATATATCGTTACTCACAAGGCTAGAAGGGATTTTGTAATTAATCTATTGCAACATCTAAAGGGAAATACTCTTTGTCTCTTTCAACTTGTAGAAAAACACGGTAAACCTCTGCATGAAGCTGCAGAAAAAATGATTACAGACCGTAATGTATATTTTGTGTATGGTGGAACTGGAACTGATACTAGAGAAGAGATACGAGCTCTAATTGAAGATGCAAAAAATTCTATTGTTATTGCGAGTTACGGTACTTTTAGCACTGGTATCAATATTCGTAATATTCACAATATCGTCCTTGCAAGCCCAAGTAAGTCTAAAATTAGAGTGCTTCAGAGTATTGGTAGAGGGTTACGTCAAAGTGATAGTAAAGATTCTGTTTTAATATTTGACCTTGCAGATGATTTGACATTTAGAAATCAAACTAACTTTACACTTAACCATTTTCAAGAACGCATCAAGATATACAATTCAGAGCAATTTAATTATGAAATCAGTAAGGTAAAATTAAGATAGTTATAAAATACCTAAATATAAAGGTAATGAAAGGTAAACTACAATGAACCCAGATACATATAAAATCTTAAAGCTCATTAGTGGTGAAAACATCATTTGTGAGCTCTCAGAAGATAACGGCAAATATGAAATTTCAAGGCCCCTGTTAATGCACGTTCAACCTAAAATGACATTATCGGGTATGTCAGAATCGTTAATGCTATCACGCTGGGTTCAACCTTTTACAGAACAGGAATGTTTTGAGATTGACCCGAAACATGTAATTATTATGTTACCTGCTTCTCGTGGTCTAAGCGTATATTATGAAGTTGTGTTGAATAAAATAGACGGTGGCATGGAACGAATGTCAACAATTGATGATGAAGATGTGTATGATGAACTTCTAGAAGAACTAGATACAGAAAGTAAATTAATTCATTAATATGTATTTCTGCAACCCAACACAAGCTAAATATAACACCAATTTTACGAGGAGTCAAGGGTCTTTTTTATAATATAATGTACCTTGACTTAATCATTACAATGTAGTATAGTATGTAAAGATTAAGGAGAGAACCTATGGCGAAAGCAAAAGGCGAACATTATGTAGATAACAAAGCATTTCTACAAGAAATGATTGAGTGGAAAGAAAAATGCAAAGAGGCGACAGACGTTGACAAACGAATTCCACCTGTAACTAATTATATGGGTGAGTGTTTTTTAAAGATTGCAACTCACCTATCATACAGGCCTAACTTTATTAACTACACATACAAGGATGATATGGTATCTGATGGTATTGAAAACTGCCTTCAATATGCTTCTAACTTCAATCCAGAGAAGTCGTCAAATCCTTTTGCATACTTTACTCAGATTATTTACTATGCCTTCATTCGAAGAATTCAAAAAGAAAAAAAGCAAACTCACGTTAAAAATAAAATCATATCAGGAAGTAACTACGAATCTTATGTTACTATGCCTGGCGATTCAACGAGTTATCATATATCAAATGCTTTTGCTATGGAAAATCTTCCACAAGAAGATGTATACAAGCCTAAGAAAGTAGATAGTAATGCTAATAGGGATAAGAAGGGCTTGGAGAATTTTATGGAAGATGAAGACGATAAAACCGCAGTAAGAGGGTATGATTAATTTTAAATGGTTGAGTATTTTATAACTCTTAATAAAAGAGAATTGTGTTTGCTTAAAGAATATATGGGGTATCATAATTGGTCCGACATGATGGTAGTTTTTGAAACTAATGAAAAACTGTCTAAGAAGTTTAAGCTGACAGATTTTGAAATCAATATCTTCAGAAACAAGGTAGGAATTTAACTTGAAGATTGCCATAATCACCGATACTCATTTTGGAGCTAGAAACGATAACCAGAATTTTAACGATTTCTTCTACAAATTCTATGAGAACATTTTCTTTCCTGCTTTGAAAGAAAGGGGTATCACTACCTGTGTTCATATGGGAGATGTAGTAGATAGGCGTAAGTTTATCAGTTTCAAGATTGCTAATGATTTCCGTAAGAGGTTTATTGGTCGTTTTAAAGAGATGGGTATTGATTTACACATCATCATCGGCAACCATGATACATTCTATAAGAACACCAATGAAGTCAACTCTATGGAAGAACTGGTAGGTTCGGATAGGTTTAGTATTTACAGTGCCCCCAAGGTTGTGGACTTTGATGGTTGTCTTATTCAGTTTATGCCATGGATTAATGCCGGTAACTATAATGAATCTATGGATGCGTTGAAACATTCACCCGCACAGATTCTTATGGGTCACTTAGAGGTAAATGGTTTTGAAATGCACAAGGGTCATATGGCCGAAGGTTCTTTTGATAAAGAGTTATTTCGTAGGTTTGACTTATGCTTTAGTGGTCACTTTCATCACAAATCTGATGATGGTCAGATATATTATCTAGGCACTCCGTATGAGATTACTTGGAGTGACTATAATGACCCTAAAGGTTTTCATATCTTTGACACAGCGACACGAGAACTAGAGCGTATCATAAATCCTTATACACTACATGAAAAGATTTTCTATGATGACACCACAGTGGATTATACCAATGAGGATGTATCTAAGTATAAAGAGAAGTTTGTAAAACTAATCGTGGTGAACAAGAAGGATTTATATCAGTTTGACAAGTTCACCGACAGGTTGCTGCAAGCTGACGCATATGAGGTCAAGATTATTGAGGACTTCTCTGAGTTGAATGCTGACAATGTATCTGATGATATCGTAAATAATACTGAAGACACTATGACGCTATTAGAGAAATACATTGACCAGTTGGATGTTACATTAAGCAAAGACCGATTGAAAAACACGATGCGGTCACTTTATACTGAAGCACAAGACTTGGAACTATAAAATAAAATATGTGGAGTAAGTGATATTATAAACTTTGAAAAAGTTAGATGGCGGAATTTTCTTTCAACGGGCAACCAATTTACAGAGATACAGTTAGATAAGAATTCAACCACATTAATTATTGGTGAGAATGGTGCGGGTAAATCAACTATTCTTGATGCTCTGTGTTTTGGTCTGTTCGGTAAACCTTTTCGTAATATTAACAAACCTCAGCTACTAAACTCTGTCAATGGCAGTGCAGCTGTGGTTGAAGTTGAGTTTCGTATTGGAACTAAGAAGATCAAAGTCATTCGCGGCATTAAGCCAAATATCTTTGAGATTCATATCAACAATAAGTTGTATAACCAAGACGCCAACTCTCGTGACTACCAGAAGTATCTTGAACAGCAAATCCTAAAGCTGAACTATCGTAGTTTCACACAGGTTGTTGTTCTGGGTTCTTCCACCTTTGTTCCCTTTATGCAATTGAAGGCTAGACACCGCCGTGAGGTTGTTGAAGAGATACTTGACATCCAGATTTTCTCTCTAATGAACATGTTGCTTAAACAACAACTAAAGACTATCTCTGATGATATGCGTGAATCAGATTATAATTTCAATATTACAACGGAGAAGGTAGGACTACAGGAGAAGTATATCGCAGATGTACAACAGAACAAGAAAAAACTTATTAAAGACAAGTCTGTTTTGGTTGATCTCAATGAAGAAGATATTTTCAAGAAGAGATCAGATATCAATTTTGTCACTGCTAACAACTCTGAGCTTCTAACCCACATTGTAGATAATGATAAAGTAAATACCAAACATATCAAACTAAAAGACATTCAGTCGCAACTAAAAGAGAAACACCGTGCCCACACTAAACTCGTTGGTTTCTTTGAGAGTAATGAGGACTGCCCAACTTGTCAACAACACATTGATGAAACCTTCAAATCTTCTATGATTGATAAGAAGAAAGGTGATGCAGATAAGGTTACTTCTGGAATGGAAGAACTAAAAGAAGAGTTAGTCAAAGTTACTTCCAGACAGAAAGAGATAAGTGACATTGCTGTTAAGATTAGGGATAATGAGGTTCATATTGCAAAAGAGAATAGTTCTCTTATTCAACTTGAAAAATTTAATGCTACTTTGCAGTCAGAGATTGACCAATTAACGAATGGTGAAGTTAACAAGAGTGACCATAATGAACTCAAAACTCTGAAGGAAACTCTGTCTAATATTGAGTTACAAAAATCAAAGTTGCGTGAAGATCAAACTTATGCAGAGGCTTCACGGAGTATGCTACAGGATACTGGCATCAAGACCAAGATTATCAAGCAGTATCTTCCTATTATGAACAAGCTTATTAACACATATCTAACCTCTATGGAGTTTTATGTAAACTTCACGTTGAATGATAATTTTGAGGAAACCATCAAGTCACGCTATCGTGATGAGTTTACTTATGACTCGTTTAGTGAGGGCGAGAAGATGCGTATTGACCTTGCACTGTTGTTCACATGGAGAGCAGTCGCAAAGATGAAGAATAGCACCAACACCAATCTGTTAATTCTAGATGAGATATTTGACAGCTCGATGGATAGCACTGGTACAGATGAGTTTCTAAAGATTTTAAATACACTTGGGGATGAGAATGTATTTGTAATTAGTCATAAACAAGATCAGTTAGTTGATAAGTTTAGAAGCACAATCAAATTTGAAAAGGTTAAGAATTTTAGTCATGTTGCAGTTAATTAAAGATTGGCCTGACACACCTGACAGCACGAGTAATGCAGATTGTTATTTTCTATACGAAACATGTCTAGAGTACAAACCAAAAAAGATATTGGAGATTGGAACCCTAGTTGGTAAATCTGCATATGCGATGGCTCTTGGTAGTGATTGTGAGATACACACTGTAGATAAGAATAGAGACAGGTTCATAGTTCATGAGGGTTTTGAGAGAATTATAAGATACCCCGACACAGAAAGCATGGAGTTTTGGGATAGGGGTATATCTGATTTTGATTTTGTATTTGTAGACGGATGGTTAAAATTTGAAGATTGTGAAAATATTTTTGAGAAAACACTTGACAATTTCTGGTTTTTGTGTCATGATTATAGACTCAATGATAAGGGTGAAGAAGTGGTGAATAGAATGTTAAAAGAGGGTATGAAAAGAAATTATGACTTTGATATATCTGAGGGGGGGGAGTGTTGCGCTCTGGTGAAGTTTGGGAAAGCGTAGTGACTTTGAGAGAAAACCAAGAGACTTCTATCCTACACCGATGGAAGCAGTAGAACCCCTATTGTTACATCTACCAAAGACTTTTGATTTTGCAGAACCATGTGCTGGTAATGGTGTATTGATTGACCATCTAGAATTGAATGGTGGTATATGTATGTGGGCAAGTGATATTGAACCGCAAAATAAAAGTATACATAAGAATGATTATTTGGAGATAGGTGAAAATGAGATGTTTGAATCTGAATATATAATTACTAACCCGCCATGGGATAGAAAGATATTACATCCCATGATTGAACACTTCGCAAAACAGAAACCTACTTGGTTGTTGTTTGATGCTGATTGGATGCATACAAAACAGAGTCAACCGTATATGCCGTTTTTACATAAGATTGTAAGTGTAGGTAGAATTAAGTGGTTTGGTAATATGACAGGCAAAGACAATTGTGCATGGTATTTGTTTGATGCACAAACACCACCAGTTTTCGGTACAA
>Ga0209192_10001343_pt1 | contig 19798 bp, 22 predicted proteins | sample ArcticOcean_MG_C_11_FD_187433 | JGI IMG/M metagenome (GOLD analysis project Ga0209192, IMG submission 187433) | Marine microbial communities from western Arctic Ocean - ArcticOcean_MG_CB2_154 (SPAdes) (version 2) | ecosystem: Environmental > Aquatic > Marine > Oceanic | place: Arctic Ocean... | reverse complement strand
TGGACAAGGAACTACAAGATTATTACGAAACATTACTAGATTTGTTTGCCTCAAAAGGCTGGAAACAATATGTAGAAGACATTTCCGACAATATGGATGTACTTCAGGATATTACTACCATCCCAGATGAGAAACAATTCTGGTTTCGCAGAGGACAAATAGAAGCGTTACAGCGAGTCCTTTCTTATGAGTCAGCAATTAAAAACAGCTACGAGGACTTTGAGAAAGAACAATATGCCTAAACGTATCTATGAGTTTATTTGCGGAGATGACCATATATCAGAAGCTTACATTGATTCGGAACTCCGAACAACCAATTGTAAAGTGTGTGGTCAACCTGCAATCCGAATCGTTAGCAAGCCTATGGTCAAACTTGAGGGCGTGACCGGAGATTTTCCCGGAGCAGCAATGCAATGGGAACGGAAGCGAAACGAGAAGATAGCGCAGGAGCAAAAGAGTGCCGCTGAATAAGCATAAGCACATAAGTTATATTCCACAATGCTTATTAGCACGGAGAGTTTAATGGCAACATTTATTGACGAGGGTTACGAAGAACCACAAGACGACGAAGAGTACTCATCTATCGAGGATGAAGAGGAGCAGGACACCCCTGAAGAGGAACCTGAACCAGAAAGTACAGAAGACGATGTTCCCGATAAGTATAGAGGCAAATCTGTTAAAGATGTTGTCCGTATGCATCAAGAAGCCGAACGAGCCATCGGCAAGCAAGGGAGTGAAGTCGGGGAACTTCGACGTATTGTAGATGACTTTGTAAAATCCCAAACCGTCACACAAAAACAACAAGCCCCAGAAGTCGAGGAAGAGGTAGATTTCTTTACCGATCCCGACAAGGCTATTGATAGGGCAATTGGTCGGCATCCGAAGGTGAGGCAAGCAGAAGAGCTTAGCGCACAAATGAAGAAGGCCGAAGCATTAGCCAACCTTAAAAGTATGCACCCTGACTTTACAGAAGTCGTCAATAACGGCGACTTTTCAGAATGGGTTAATAAAAGCAAGGTACGTCAAGAGCTATTTAGTCGCGCTGATCGCAGTTACGATTTTGATGCCGCGAATGAGCTACTATCTACTTGGAAAGAAAGAACTCAAGTAGTCGCTCAATCAAACGCAGTAGAGAAAGTGCAGCGTAAGCAAGCTGTTAAATCTGCATCCACTGGTTCATCCAAGGGATCAGGAGAAACAGCTAGTAAGAAAACCTATCGCAGAGCCGACATCATCGAACTCATGCGTACTAACCCTGACCGATACCAACAACTTGCTGACGAAATCATGCAAGCGTATTCGGAGGGGCGTGTTAAATAATCATTTTGAAAGTTAATTTATATGGCACTCGGAACTAATCACGTCACCAATGCAACTGGTGCAACGTTTATCCCTGAATTGTGGTCTGACGAAATCATCGCAGCTTACAAGTCAAACCTCGTAATGGCAAACCTTGTCTCTAAAATGTCCTTCAAGGGCAAAAAAGGTGACACGTTGCATATCCCTAAGCCCACCCGTGGTCAAGCAGCTGTTAAAGCCGCTTCTGCACAGGTAACTTTGCAAGCTGCAACTGAGTCAGAGATTCAAGTAGTAGTAAACTTGCATTACGAGTACAGCCGTTTGATTGAGGACATCACAGAAACTCAAGCTTTGGCTTCATTGCGTAAGTTCTACACTGGTGACGCTGGCTACGCTTTGGCTAAGCAAGTGGACACTGACTTGATTAAGTTGGGTCGTATTGCTGGTGGTGGTGATGGCAACATCACTTACCTAAGCTCTGTTATTGCTTCTGATGGCGTTACCGCCTATGATGGCTCTAACGAAGCTGCAATTACAGACGCAGGTTTACGTAAGATTATCCAAACTTTGGATGATGCTGACGTACCTATGGACGGTCGTTGTTTGGTATTGCCTCCTGTTGCTCGTAACGTAATGATGGGCTTGGCTCGTTTTACTGAGCAAGCTTTCACTGGCGAAACTGGTGGTGGTAACACTATCCGCAATGGTGAAATCGGTAACGTCTATGGCGTTAAGGTTTACGTTTCTACCAACTGCGAGACTGCCACTGGCGCTGCTCGTATCGGTATGATGTTCCACAAAGATGCGTTTGTGTTGGCTGAGCAAATGGGCGTTCGCTCACAAACTCAGTACAAGCAAGAGTACTTGGGTACATTGTTTACCTCTGACATGCTGTACGGTGTGGCTGAGTTGCGTGATGAAGCTGCTGTTGCAATTGCAATGTCAGCCTAATTAGGCTAAAAGAGGCTCCCTTCGGGGGGCTTCTTTGTTAAAGGGCTTTTGTTAGAGTCTTTCAACAAAGGATAACAAGGAGTTTTTATGGCAATCTTTCGTGGAAATGGTGGGGCTGGAGATAGTAACCAAGACGCAAGCATAACTATTGTAACTGCAAAAGCATTAGAAGCTACTCAAAAAGCAGCTGCTGCGGCTGATAGTGCTATAGCTGCAGCTTTGTCAGAAACGAATGCAAAGTTAAGTGAAATTAATGCAGAAGCTAGTGCGGACAGTGCTTTTGGTGCAATAGATGAGTCGGCAGCAAGTGCGGCGGCGGCGTTACTAAGTAAGAATGCTGCTAATGTAAGTGCAGGAGAATCTGCTGGCAGTGCTGTATTGGCTGCAACTTCTTTAAGTAATATTGGAGACGCTGAAGCAAACGCTGAGTTAAGTGCTACTGCTTCCCAGTTAAGTGCTGTTGCTTCTAACCTAAGTGCTGTTGCCGCAGCAGGGTCAGAAACTGCAGTTGGTTTAAATGCTGTAGCTGCAGCGTTAGCAAAAACTAACGCACAAACAGCTGCTGCTGCTGCTTTAGCTTCTCAAGACGATGCAGGTGTATATGCAGCCTCAGCCTTAGCTTCAAAAAATCAAGCAGCCCTCTCAGTTACAGCCGCCGCTCTTTCTGTAGCAAGTATCGGAAGTTCAGTAACTGATGCTGCTACATCAGCAAACGAAGCCTTAGCATCTGAGAATTCTGCACTAGCTAATAAAAACTTAGCGGCTTTAAGTGCAATAGATTCTGAGGCTTCATCAGTAACTTCTGCTACTAAAGCTGGTGAAGCTTCTACCAGTGCTGGGCAATCTTCTACTAGTGCTGGGCAATCTTTAACATCCGCTGATAACTCTGCCTTATCAGAAACTGCAGCAGGTGTAAGTGCAGCAGCTTCTTTAGCAAGTGCAAACCTATCCGCTACGAGCGCGAGTGACTCTGCAACGGATGCCGCAGCAGCTGCCTCCTCTTTAACCTCGTTTACGGATGTGTGGTTAGGTAATCACTCTAGTGACCCAACAACAAATAATGACGGGGATGCGCTATTAGGCGGTGAACTATATTATAACACTGCAGTACAAAGACTCAAAGTCTACAACAGTGTAGAAAGTGCGTTTACCTTCTCTACCTTTACCATAGATGGGGCGGTAATTTCTTTTAACAGCAGGGTAGGAGATATTCTTCTAAACTTTACAGATATTGAAGATGCCTTAGGGTACACACCAACAGACTCTATTGCAATGGCTATTGCACTTGGTTAAGAAAGGAAAGAAATGGCAAACGTGTTTAACAATGCTGTTGCAAATGATATTGGGACTGCAGAGTCTGTTATATATACAGCTCCAGCGGGTATTAAAGCAATTTTAATTGGCTGTAATCTATCAAACATCTCTCCGGGAATTCTTCCTGTGAGTTTGATGCTAAGAAAATCTACGGGTGATACTTATATTGTTCGTGATAAGAGAGTCAAAAACGGAGAAAGTGAAGAGCTTATGAAGGGTAACAAACTTATCATCTTACCGGGAGAAAGTCTAGTGGCTATTACAGTTGAAGACAATGCGTTCGACGCTATTGCTTCTATCTTAGTAGGGGTCACTTGATGTTTAATGATAACGATAAAGACTTCTTCACAGAATTAGCACCTAAAAGTTTTTATGGCTTTAGGTTCAATCCTGATACAGGTAACTTAGATGTAGAGATTATTAATGACGGAGTAACCCCTGTGGTGCTACCTGATGATAACGTTATTGACAAGTATGATTACAAACAATGGTTCTGGACTCAAGGTACTCTTCGATTCCAGTGGGGTAACAGTGGACACTTACAGGTAAAATTAGTATGACACAAATTATTGATCTAGGTAAACTCAGGTTCCACTTCGCTGGCGACTGGTTATCTTCTACAACTTATGAATCTAACGATGTAGTTAAATACGGCGGTAACGTCTATGTCTACACGTATGCACTAAAGACAAGTTCTAATCTTCCTACTGATACGGCTTACTGGGCGTTGATGGTTGAAGGCTTTAAGTTTAAGGGTGTTTATGACACAGCAACGCAGTATCGCATTGGTGATGGTGTTACTTACGGTGGTAAAGTTTACATTGCCGTCCTAGATGGTACAGCACAAATACCGCCTAATGCTACTTACTGGAGCCAGTTTGCGGACGGTATCCAATATGAAGGTACTTACTCTGCAGTAGGTGTGTATCAGAAAAATGACATGGTTGTTTATGGCGCTGGTGTTTACATTGCCATCCAAGATACAACAGGCAACCTACCAAGTGCTACTGCATTCTGGGATAGGTTTGTAGACGGTATTAGCCCAAAAGGTGTGTACAACGATGCTACTGTCTATGTGAGTGGTGATCTTGTTGCTTATGGTGCAAACATGTACCAAGCCAAAGGTGACACTACTGGTAACATTCCAACGGTAACAGCTAATTGGGAATTACTTGTAAGTGGCTTTGATCATAAGGGTGTGTGGAATACAAGTGCCACCTATAAACCAAATGATACAGTCAAATACGGTAGTTCTGTTTTCAAAGCATTAAGCGATGTAGCTGCAAACACCCTACCTACTGTTACAGCAAGCTGGGAACTTTTATTACCCGGCATACGCAACCTAGGTGAGTGGGCTACAGCAGTAGCTTATTACCCTGATGATATTGTGTCTTATGGTGGTAACACCTACATTGCACTTACAGCACACGCTTCTACTGTATTTAATACGGATTTAGTTGCAGCTAATTGGCAGAAATTTAACAGCGGTATTAAGTGGCGCGGCGACTGGGCTGCATCAACTTATTACTACCCTGATGATGTTGTTACTGACGGTACTAACTCATGGATTTCAAATACCAGTTTCACATCAGGTGCTACGATAGATCACGATGTAACAGAACCTACTTCTGGGTTTAAATGGGCTACGTTTGTTACGGGTGCTGTTGGTGTACCTTTAATAACAACTGCGGTAACAGGAAGGGTTTTATCCAATGACGGCGCAGTTGCTGTTTGGAAAACACCAGCTGGTGCAACTATTGCAAAATATCTAATCAATTCATAAGGAAATTAAAATGTCTGAACAAGTAAAAGTATTCACAAACGTAAACAATCAAACTGCAGCAGGTGCAGCCCATTCAGTAACACTCGCCTCTACTGGCTCTACTGAGAGAGCAGTGATTAAATCAGTTGAGTGTAAAAATGTTGGTGTCGCCACGCTAGACCTAGATGGTCGTACAGTAGCTACCAGCACTGGGGATATGATAGCCAGCGGTTCACTTATCATGGACGTTAGTTCTGTTCTCTCGCTCAAGTTCCCATTTTTAAGTGCTTACATAGCCCCTAGTTTTAAAGGTATGTTCTTTAGTAATGGTACTGACACAATAAACTATTTTGAGGGTGATGGTATAGGTAGTGGTACTAGTACGTCTATGACAAGTATCACAAACAACAGTACTTCTTCAAACGCTAATGCGAATAGTTCCTTTGCTGCATATAAGAACGGGGTTCTAACCTTTTTCCGTTATTACAATAGTAATATATTCGAGTACATTTCTACCTCTTCCTCTCCTGTCCTAACTTATAGTTTTGGTAGCGGTAACGGTTCTTGTACGGATGGCACGTATATGTACAACATCCCATCGGCTAGTACTACCACTGTGAATAGACGACACATTGAAACAGGAGCCTTAACTAACTTTACGACAGCTTCGACTGTAGTTGGACAAGGTGCTAACCAAGGTTCTTTCCTCTTACACCACGATGGTTATTTGTATAGTAAAGGTCAAGGTGGCGAGGCTACTATGTATATCGTTAAAATTTCTGATGGGTCTGTTACTACCGTATCTAATGCAACTTTACCGGGATCTTACTCAGATGGAGCTTGTATAGTAACCACAGTGGCAGGAAAATCTTATGTGGTAGAGCAAGGAACTGGTGGATGGATTTGGTACGAAATTGGTGGCTCATCTACTCAATTTACCCAAGCATCAGGTAGTTCTGGTGCTTCTACTGAGTATGGTGATGGTGGCGTTGAGGTTGCTCCCGGCATTGCAGTAATTTTTGGTGAAGAGTCAGATGATATTAGTATCATAGACATGAATACATCACCTCCTTCTTGGAGTCATATTTCTTCTGGTATTGCTAGAAAATTCAGTGTTAATGACGCATTTAATAGTTACATGAGCGCGTGTGGCCTTCTTGTTAGAGAAGTACAATCTGGTACAAAAATTTATGATGCTTACACATCAGGTATTCTAATTACAGAGGAGACTTAATATGTCGTTTAATCAAAACGTAAGTTCCTTTGCTGTTAAAGGTGGGGGTGGGGGTAGTGTAGCAGCGCCTGTAACCGTACCTAACGATAGTGAGAGTATTATAGGAACTGTAGTTAGTAACTCTGCAAGGCAAAACGTATATTCTACAGGCTCGTGGACTTCTTCTGGCCCTTGGACAACGTATTATCATAGCTGGCAAGACGCAAATTCAAAAATACAGGGTTTTAACATGTTCATGGGTGATGGTCATCCCAACGGGACTAACCAAGGGATGTTTGTAAATGATGGTGAAAACGCCATGAGCCGTGTTAAAGAATACGCACATGGTAATCGTGTAGGTAATCACTACAAAGATATGTTTTACTACAGTAATTCCAGTGGTAACTACTCTGGTGTAACGTGGCGATGTATCCCTGTAAGAAACACAACGGGGGCATCTATTACTCGTACTTTAAACACCTACTTGTCTTCAGTTGATACTAGTTATGGTGGTTGCGGTATCTTTGTCTACACTCCCAACACAGGTGTGTATTCTACCACTACAGAGGGAACGTGGACTATAGCGTATGGAGGGGGTGGGTCTACACCTTCTGCCGTTGGGTCTGGTAGCGTAACGATTCCAGCAAACACCACCGTACTTGTTTTTGTAAATAGTACACATTATTATCAGACTACGTATAGGTTTAAAGATACTAATATGCTTTACAACTTAAATACGTTTATTGGGGATGGCTTAGTTTGCGATTTGCGTATGTTGGAAACTGTGGCTACCGCTCGTATCGGCGACTACAGTAGTAATACAAGTTCAAATCCTTGGAAACTTTATCCTGCCTGTGCAACAACTTTTGGAGATCGATAACATGGCATACCCAGCAATAGAGCATTTAGCACATATACAAGAAGATATTGTACGTGGGGTTAAGGAGGAAACTAAACAAGCAATACTTGCAGAGTATAGCTGGACTGATCAAATGAATGCAAAAGGAACTGCAAAGACAGCAATGCAAACAGCTATTGGTTCTCTTATAACTGCAGGAGCTGATAAGCAAGCTGCAGTTCTTGCTGCTACTACTTTTGAAGAGCTTAACTTAGTTGTGCCTATGAGTACAGAGGCGTAACAGAGTGGGGGGGCTTAGGTTCCCTTCTTTAATATAATAAATTGGGACGGAGTAATAATGGAACACATCAACCCTATTGAGTATGGGAGGCTATTAGCTAAAGTGGAAACATTAGAAGCTAGAGTTGATGACATGAGTAAAGATATTAAAAGCCTTCTTGAACTAGCTAACCAATCTAAAGGTGGCTTCTGGATGGGGATGACTATTGCTTCTATTGCTGGCGGCTTTCTTACTTGGATGTTAACACACTGGGCAATACGATAATGATAGCTGAACTCGCCATAGCCAACGCCGCATTTGCTGTCATAAAAGAAACTATTAATAACGGTGGTGACTTTATGGCGGTGGGTTCACACATAATGAATTACTTTAACAGTAAGGCTAAGATGCAACATGAGTTAAAGGCTAAGGGCAGTGGCAGTGATTTAGAGGAATTCATGGCTTTATCTGTACTTAAACAACAAGAGCAAGAGTTAAAAGAGTTATTCATTTACCAAGGTGCTCCCGGTATGTGGGATGAATGGTTACAATTCCAAGTAGAGGCGCGTAAGGGTAGAGAGAAGGCAGCGGCGATTGTCAGAGCCTCTCACCTGCGGTTTAAACAGAAGGTTAGCAATATAGTTAACATTACATTGGCTGTTATACTGGTTTCAACTGGTTTATTCGCTGTGGTAGGGTTAATATGGGCAATATACACCAAAGGACAATTCTAATGCTAAGAGAACTACCAAAGCGCAACGAGCGTTCAAAGAAGAACAAGAAGAACAAGAGGACTAAGTAATGGATTCATTTTCTAACTATGTTAAAGACTTAATGGGTGTTCTGCCCACTGTTAATGGAAACCCTATGCTTTCTGGTTCTATGACGGGTGATAATGCTCAGTATAGAGAAGACCCCTTCTACAAGTCAAGGGCTATTCAAGCAAGTAACCAAGCAGCCCTAGATGAAGAGCTTCTTAAAAAAGAAGCTGAGGATGCTCAGAAAGCTATGGATGAAGGTATGCTAAGAGGAAGTGGTGGTGGTGAATACAATGGAACACCTAACGGGACACCCGGAATAGACATGGGAGTAGACGGTGGTTTAGCAGGGCCGGGAGGTAATCTTGGTACTGGGTTTAATCTTGGTCTATCACCCGGTATGCTAGGTATGCTAGGTGGTTCTTTGTTCGGAATGCCAACGCTTGGTTATGCAATAGGAAAAGGGTTTACCCCAGCACCAACAGCACCAACAGCACCAACCACCAACACGCCATCATCGGTTGCACAACAAGCTCAAGTAAATGCTCAAGCAAATGCAATGGCTTTAGACCCCGGTATACAACGCGCCCTTAATCAACAATCAGAAGGGTCAGGTAGTTATGGTGGTTATGGTGGTGGTGGTGGTGTAGATGGTGGTGGTTATAACGGTGGGGCATCAATGTAATGAAACATTCAATTGGAATTGCCCCCGTAGCGGCAACGCTTACACTTATATTTACTGTACCTGCTGGGTACAAAGCAGACGTTCATTCTGTATATGTTAACATGGGTGTGGCTACAGCTAAGACTTATACGGTTTACTGGCAACACGCTCACGATGCTACACATAAAATATACCTGTCCCGTGGTCAATCACATGCAACACAAGATTCCCCACCATTCGCTGGTCACTTGGTTTTGCAAGCGGGAGACACTATGTGGTTTAACTCAGAAGCAGCATCTACACCCTCTGTTATAGTTAACTTTGATTTGTTTAAATCGTCCCCTACTGTAGCATTTGGTGGTGAATAAGCTTGACAAATTTAGAAATCTGTGGTATAATACCAACAAAGAAAGAAACAAATGACATATTTAAATCTTGTCAAAGCTGTATTAAGAAGACTCCGTGAAAATGAAGTAGACACAGTACAAGGCAGTGGGTCTTCAAATTCGTATGCCCGATTGATTGGTGACTTTATAAACGAGGCTAAGAGTCAAGTTGAAACTGCATGGAGTTGGAGTGCTTTACGCACAACCTTAACACTCAACACTACAGCTGGTGTGTTTAACTACGAGCTTAATGGTTCACGTAATAACTTTACAGTGATAGATGTCTATAATGACTCTAACGACATTCGGATGCAGTACAAGAGTTCAAGCTGGTTTAACAGAGAGTTCTTAATATCTACCCCTCAAGTAGGTATCCCTGCCTCCTACAACTTTAACGGTGTTAGTGTTGATGGAGATACTCAGGTAGATATTTACCCTGTTCCAGATTCTGTTTACAATTTAAGGTTTAACGTTGCTTTACGTAACTTAGATTTAGTAAATGATACTGATGCTCTCGTCATCCCTAAACGACCTGTTATTCTTTTAGCAACAGCGATGGCGATTGAGGAACGTGGTGAAGATGGTGGACAACAAAGTATGAACGCCTACGCTGCTGCTCAGTCAGCCTTGGCAGATGAGATTGCATTGGATGCGGCTCGTCACCCAGAGGACACTATTTGGTATAGCGTATGAAAGAATTACAAACACTTTCGGTTGTCTCCCCCGGCTTCTTTGGCCTAAACACACAAGAGAGTGGTGTTACTCTATCTCCTAACTTTGCAGCTATTATAGACAATGCTGTTTTAGATAAGTATGGTCGGATAGGTGCACGTAAGGGATGGGCAATGCAGACTACTGATGGCGCAGCTGCATTAGCAAATACGTCAATCAATTTCTTAATGGAGCATGTTAACGCTGACAATACAAATGTTACTATCTCCGGTGGAAATAACAAGTTGTTTAAGAATGGTGATGCCTCTTCCGCTTTGGTTGATATAACCCCAGCTGGCTACACTGTTACAAGTAACCTGTGGAAGGGTGCTTCTTTGTTAGATCACGCTGTTATTGTTCAAGAAGGACATGAGCCTGTTGTTTACAATGAAGGCATAACCCCAGTTACTCAGACAATGACGGCCTTTACAGGTGTCGCACAAAGCTACGGTACTTCTTACCCCCGTGACGTAATAGCCTCCTACGGTCGCTTCTGGACGCATGACGGTGCTACAGTGTACTGGTCTACCGATATAGCTGACAGCGCCTTCCCAGCCTTTGACGGTGGCTCTAGTGGCACGTTAAACATCTCATCTGTACTGCCTAACAACGTAGATACAATTGTTGCCCTAGGCACTCATAACGGCTTCCTTATCATCTTCTGCGAACGTAACATTGTTATATACAAAGGGGCTGAGGAACCTTTAAGCCTCTTTTCCTTGTCAGACATTATTGCTGGTACAGGGTGCATTGCTCGTGATAGTATTCAAAGCACTGGCAACGACCTGTTATTTCTTTCTGACTTAGGTATACGTTCTTTGGGTCGAATCATCCAAGAGAAGTCTTTGCCTATGCGAGACTTAACAAAGAATGTAAGGGATGATTTAATCCAAGATATTAAATTAGAGAAAGCTAGTTACGGTCATTTAGACAACGTTTGTTCTGTTTATTCAGAAGTAAATGCATTCTACCTTCTTTCTATTCCTTCGCAGGGGCTTGTTTACTGTTTGGATTTAAGACAAGCGCTTGAGGATGGGTCGGCTCGTGTAACTAGATGGACTGGTTATTCTGCTACCTCCTTCTTACGCCGCAGGGATAGAGAAGTGTTAATAGGTAAGTTAGATGGTATTGGTAAGTATAGTGGATACAGCGACAATGGTGTCTCTTATTCATTAGTGTTCTTCTCTCATTATTTAGATATGGGGGCAGCCACTACACTTAAAATACTTAAACAAATACGAGCTACTGTTGTAGGTGGAAGTGGACAAACCTTTGTTCTTATGACTAGGTTTGATTACTTAGATGTAACCACCTCCTACACGTATACAATTAAAGAAACTAGTACGGCTCAATTCAATGTTAATGAGTTTAACCTAAGTGAGTTTTCTTTGGGTATTGCTATTGACTCTATAAAAGCAAGCGTAGGTGGCAACGGTAATACTGTCCAAATTGGGTTTAGAGCTGAGGTGTTGGGAAACCCACTTTCAGTACAAAAAATTGATATGTTTGTTAAAACAGGAAGGGCGAGTTAATGGCTAATTATGTTATCGCAACAAGTTTTGGGGCTAAAGATGCTCTACCATCGGGAGACTCTGGTAAACTTATTAAAGGTACGGAGTTTGGTAATGAGTTTACTGCTATTGCAACTGCGATTAATAGTAAAGCTGACACTGTATCACCATCGTTTACAGGGACACCAGAAGTTCCAACAGCAGCGTTAAACGACAACTCACTAAAGATTGCTAATACTTCTTTTGTTTTGCAAGAGATTAACTCTGCTGTTGCTGCTGGTACTGAAGGACTGGATGGTACTTCATACTTGTTAGTCTCTGTCTATCAACGTTCTGCTACTCAACCAGCTACCCCTACAGGTGGTTCATTTGACTTCTCTACGCTGGTTCTCACACCCCCTACAGGCTGGTCACGTACTATCCCTACTGGCACTGACCCTGTTTACCTATCAGCAGCCACAGCCACTAACACAGGCACACCGGGAGTAGATAGTACTTTAACTTGGGGTTACCCTGCACTTGTATTTCAGAATGGTGCTAACGGCTCAGGTACAGATACTAAGGCGGCTAACGGCTACCTGTATTACAACAGTTCCTCTTCCTCTGCCCCTTCTGTTCCTACAGCTAACGTAGACACTTACAACTATGTATTTGGTACAAGCACCTTCAGCAACGTAAAAGCTGGTTGGTCTACAATCTTTAATTCTCCTTCAGCGTCATCAGGCACTTCGTTCTGGGCTGTTAACTATTCAGTGGAAGAGGATGAAGCGGGTGTCCAAACCACCACAATAGGTAGCTCAGCCTTTCGCTGGTTAAACTTTGATGGTCTTGTAACCTTTTCTAACATTCAATCCAGCGTTGCCTCAGGGGTTACAAGTATTGATGGCAATAAGATTACTACAGGTACACTAACAGCAGACAAGATTACAGCAGGCTCTGCCACTATAGCCTCTGGGCGCACGTTTTCCTTAGGTGCTGCTACTTCTTTAAACGGTGTAGTTTCAGCAGGTGCTTTCGGCTCTACTGTTAATACCGCTGGCGGTGTTCTAGGCTTCTCAACTAACAACACATGGGGTATCGGTGGTGTTTGTTTTGGAGGTACTGGTGTAGGTGGTATCTTTGGTAACTCTTCTAATGCTGCTTTTAGCGCCTATAACACAATAGCAAGTATTGGTGCTGCTGGTTATGCTGGTAACTTTAGCCATGTCTCTACTTCTAAAACTGTCCAGATTTGCAACGCTACATATGGTGTACAGCTTTACGGTAGTTCAGTAGGTGCTTTCACAGGCGCTCACGATGGGTTAATTCCTAAGACAGCCGCCCAGCCAGCAAAGGGGGATATTATTGTTGACGTATCTGTGTACGCTAAACCTAATGTAAATGACTCTCTTTGTGTTAATGCCTTAGCAACAACTCCAAATCAAAAGGGTGTTGTAGGTGTCTTCTCTGGTAATGCGGGTGAAGGACATGTGCCTTCTGCTTTGTTTCAAAACGTAGAAGGAGAGAACGGTGTTAATCAACCCGTTATTAATCCTAGCTACACAGACATCAACAACTATAACAAGATTATTTTTAACGCTTTAGGCGAAGGGTTAGTTAACGTATGTGGTGAAGGTGGGTCTATTGAGGTTGGTGATTTAATTGTAACCTCTTCTATTGCAGGTAAAGGTATGAAACAAGCAGACGACATCATTCGTGGATACACTGTAGCTAAGGCTCGTGAATCTGTTACATTCAACGCAGACGAGATTAAGCAAATTGCTTGTATCTACGTTGCAGGTTAAGAGGTTATATAATAATGGATTTACTTGAAACACTTCTCCCTGTTGGTCTTAGTATGTTCGGGGCTAACAAGGCCCAAGGAGCAGCGCGTGAATCAGCGCAAGCTAGTATAGAAGCAGGAAAGATGGCGGCTGAGGCAGCTAAGTTTAAACCTTATTCAATATCGACAGGCTTTGGTTCTAGCTTCTTTGATGAAAACAAACAAGAAGCTGGTTATACCCTTGACCCTACTCTCCAAGCTTTCCGTAACTCTATGTACGGTGGGGCTGGTGAGTTTCTAGGTGGTATTAACACAGACCCTCAAGCAGCGGCTCAGAATTATTATAACCAACAACAAGGCATTATGGCTGGTGGTCGAGGTGCAGAGGACATTGCACTACGTCAGCAACAGCTTCAATCAGGTCGTATTGGTTTAGGGTTATCAGGAGCCTCACAAGGCGCAGGTGTTGGTACAGGGTATGTTAACCCAGAACAATACCAACAGCAACTAGCTCGTTCTCAAGCGGATCAACAGCTTGCTGCTTCATCCTCACAAATGGCTCAAGCAGATATTGATCGTTTACTCGCCCGTGGTACAGGCATGTTACAGACTGGTTTGGGTATTGAAGAGTATGGTTTGAAGCCATTGCAAATTGGTGCTGACATCGGTAACAAAGCAGCTACAGCAGGGGCTAACCAAGGTTCAGCACTTGTCGCAGGGGGAACTGCTGCTGCTAACGCTAACCTTGCTGCTGGTTTGTCCTCAGCTGGTATGTTTGGAAGCCTTAGTAACTCATTGATGAGGCAGAACTTTAATCCACAAACAGGTCAACCAATTACATAAGGGGATATTATGGCTAGTGAAATTTTAGGGTTGTTTGGTGGTAAAAACTCACAACAAATACGTAACGATGCGTTAGATTCCATGATGATTTCTCCTGCTCAAATGGGTAGTCAGGGGTTATTGCAACAAGTTGTATCTATGGGGCAGAATGCTGGTACAATGTTAGGTGAAGGTGCTGGTCGCCTAATGGGTGGTAAGGTTGCTGGTGAGGTTGAGGCTTCTTACATCGACCAAGCTATACAGGCAGCATCTGCTATTCAAGGCACACCAGCACAGAAGATGAAAGCGGTGGCTGACTTTTTAGCTGATAAGCCGGGTATGGGTGCTCAGTATCTAAAGGCAATGGAAGAGTCTCGTGGCTTAGAGTTTAAAGACTTACAGACCCAGAAGGCACAACAAGACTTGAATCCTCCTTACAAAGACTTTAAGGTGGAGACAATTGGTTACAAGGATAACGGTCAAGGTACGATTGTTCCTGTACGTGAGTATATCACTGTCACTCGTAAGTACAACGCCAAAACTGGTGAGTATGAAGACCCAAAACCAGCTGAAACTGTGGCTACTGATGGTAAAAAGGGCGGTACTAAGACTCCTTTAACCTACCAAGAGAAAGCAGCAGCTGAGCGTATAGAGAGACAAAACAAAGGTGTTTACACTAACCCTGTAGTCCCTCCACCCAACCAAGCTGCTCCTACTACTATACCTCCATCTGGCTCCCGTGGTATGACGTATGGATTCGAAGGCCAAGGAATGGTTAACCCAGAAGGATTTTAAAATGGCAGAACCTAATTTAAGTTTACTTTCAGACCAAGATTTGTTAGCAGTTGAAGAAGACCGTTGGGGAGATGTATCTGAAAAAGCCATAACATATCTTGAAGGCAAAGAGATTGGGGCTTGGGAGTCTTTCACCTCTAACGCCTCTCGTTCGATGCAGGGTTCTCTCCAAGCAATAGCAGGATTTATGGGTGCTGCGGATAACCCTGATACTGCTAGGGCGCTTCAACAGAAAGAGTCAGAGGCACGTATGGCTGCTGAGACAAACCCTGTAGCTGGCTTTACTGGTCAGATGGTAGGCGCTCTTGGTGACCCCGTTACAATCCCTGCCTTCTTCTTAAAGCCATTGACGATAGCTGGCTCTGCATTGAAGACAGGTGCTTTGCGTGGTGTTGCCTCTGGTTCTATCTACGGTGGTCTTAACCCTGTGTTTGAAGAGTTCGGTGACAGTCGCTTGGCTAACGTTGCTATGGGTGCTACCCTTGGAGGCGCTCTAGGTGCTGGTACTGGTATCCTACTCAAGAAGTTTGGTATCGACATCAGCGCTAAAGACCCACAAAGTCCAGAGTATGCTGAAGAGTTAAAACAGAAGATGCTTGCGCTGCCCTACGATAAGAAGGAGCAGATGTTGTTAGAGTGGAACGGTGAGTTAGCCCCAGAGCAACAGAAGATGTTAGGGTTTGACGGTACTGTTACTCGTGCTGAGGAGTCAGCATTTGATGTACCCTCCAAGCCTACTGAGTGGAACAACGACCTGAAGACCTTAGAGACGGTAGAGCGAGTAGAGTCTGATGTTGACTTAACCCTCCCAGCGCAGGTAAAGAAAACCGTTAAGATTAACAAGGTGGATGCTGAGTTTGCTAACGACATTGACCACGCCTTTTGGGTGGCTGGTGAGAACAAAGGTGTTTCGTCCCAAGCTGCTGTGTCATGGTTGTCTGAGAAGACTGGCATGGGTATGCGTGAAGTGCAGGGCATAGCTACCAAGGTGCGTATGGAGTTAGCAAGGCGTGTAGGGACTATGACACCCGACAACGGCAAGCTTCGCTTTGATACCCCCTCTATGCTAGGTAGTATGCTGAAGGAGCGTATAGCCCCTCCTCGTGTTATTCGTACCCCTGTTCAGCCTAAGCGTATTGATGTTAAGGATGGCTTAGACCCTAATGATCTGGACAAGCTGAAGCTGACTGGTGTTAGTGTTTCGCTAGACGGTAAGGGTGGTGTACAGTTCCGTGATGCGTTGAATGGTAACAAGTTTATTTCATCTGCTGTTCTTAAAGAGCGTATGAATGCTGTCGGTATTGACTTAGATGTCCCCGGCTACCGCCAACAGGTTAGAGCAACTAAAGCAATCCCGCAAGAAGAGTTAACTAAAGTGGCTGAAGATGCTCCTATCATTAAGGAAGCAACAGAAGCCCGTCAAGTTGAGAATGTATCTCGTACCGTTGGTGGTGAGAAAACTCGTATTCCTAAAGCTCAAGAGGTGGTGGACGAATTAGACATACCACCAGAGAATATTGGTTTACCTAAACAGATGCGTAGTGTTGGCTCTGCTGGTGTTGACCCTAAGACCTACCTAACCCCTGAGTTAATGCCCAAAGCAATGAAGGATTATAACAAATCTTTTCCTGTTGCTGAGAAGTTACTGCTTCGTTTGTTAGAGAATGATGACCCCCGTGTTGCCATCCCTAAAGAGATTGAAAAGGTTGTTTCCGGTAAGGGGTCGCTTGCTGCACTTAAACAAGCTGGGGCTAAGAAGTTACGAGAGATACTTGAGAAGTATAACAGTATGGCTGACTTTATGATTGAGCGCAAAGGGTTAGCCCAGAACATGAGTGCTGATGAAGTTACTGCCTTCCGTTGGTTCTACGCTGATGCTATGGCTAACAAGACTAGATTGATTAATGACCTCAAGGACTTCGGTAGTAAGAACGATAGTTTTGATTCACCTGAAGTTGCACATATGATGAGAGATTTGATATACTATTCTGGTATTGATATGTTTTATAAGAACGATGGAACTAAGGCTAGTCGGGCAATGAACGCTAGACGTATCATTTCTCAGACTATTAGAGATGGTCAAACTCCTCAGACCAAGATGATGAGGGGAATCTTTCCGGGAATGAGCTGCCAATGAGTGAGAATTTTTTATCAAAAGCCTGTCAGACATTGGCTAAGGATTTGTTCAGCGTTGTTTCTAAATTAGATGACGTTGACCCAGATGCTATTAATGACGTAACCAAGAAGTTTATTGGTGTAGGATTATCACAGAAGAAACCTAACATATGGCAAATCTTTAACGAGTACACCATCAATGCTATGTTATCTGGAACTGGTACACCTGTAGTTAACTTTATTGGTAACGCTGTTAATGCCTTAGCTAAACCTACCTTGAGGGTTATTGCAACCTCTCTAAGTAATGACAAAGTGGCTCAGCGGGAATCAAGGGCGATGTTTGACTCTATCTTTGATGGGTTAAAGAGTGACCTTGTATTCCTTAATAAAGGTTTTAAAACTGGACTACCTGTTGACTTCCAACTTAACCCTAAAGCTTTGGGCATGAGTCAGAAGGAGTTTAACACAAAGATGGAAGCAGCTGGTGCTACTGTTGACCCACGTACAGGTAATGTTTCTATGGAAGAGGCTAACAGGGCATTGTCTGAAAGTTATGATTACATGACTAAAGCTATTCCCGGTCAGCTAGGTGAGTTTGTTCGCTTACCTACACGTTTAACCATTGGCATTGATGAGTATTTTAAAGCTCGTATGCGTACACAGAAGACAATGGCACTGGTCAGTCGCAAAGCATCAATGGATGAGGCGGCTGGTAAGGGTAACTATGATACCCTGTACAAGCAATATAAGGAAAGAGCTTTCTCACCTAAGCCTCGTGCTGAGATTGAAGCTAAGGCCAAGCGTGACTTACCAGCAGAGAAAAGAAGTGACCCTAGAACATCCTATGAGTCGTTGGTTGAAAAGTATACCGAAGAAGATCAGATGGATTATGTTGGTCGCCTTGATGCAGTGTTTGGGCGTGATAACTCCTTTGAGACAGCTATCTACGATGTACGTAACTATGCCACTGACGGTACGTTCCAGACTAAGTTGACAGGAACGATGGAGAAAATATCTAAGGTGCGTGGTGAGGGTGACACAGCAGGTAAAACAATAGCAACACAAGTTGTACCGTTCCTACGCACCCCTTGGAATTTAACCAAGGAGGGTCTGAGCTACGTACCCGGTGTTGGTGTTCTTGTTAAACCCGGTGAGACTACAACCAAGGTAACTTATTCAACTGTTGATGGTGTTAGAGTACCTAAGTTTGAAACTGGTGTTGTCAACATGTCGAAGGAAGACATAGCAGCTAGACAAGTTATGGGCTTAGGTGTGGTAGTAGGGTTAGGCGCTTTGTATTCTGCTGACAGACTGACTGGTTCACCTCCTGCTGACCCCGCTGGAAGGGCTTCATGGGACGCTAACGGCATTAAACCATACTCTATTAAGGTAGGTGACCAATGGGTTAGTTATCAGCGTGTAGAGCCATTTGCAACCGTTATGGGCTTATCCGCAGATACCTTCGCGTTAACTGATCGGTACATGTCTGGTAAAATGCAACCGGGTAAAGAAGTTGATGAGGTGATGGCAGCTAGTTGGAGTTTGTTAAAGGCTAACGTTCTTGAGAAAACCTTCTTGCAGGGCTTTTCTGATATGTTAACTGCTTTAGATAATCCTAACGTAGCTAAGGGTTACTTTGATAACCTAGCTAAGCGTATGGTTCCAGCTGGTGCTAACACACTTGCTCGTACCCTTGACCCCTATGAGAGAGAAGCTACTACAACAGGAGAGAAGATGGCGCAGCGCATTCCCGGATTGCGTGAAAACCTACCTAAGTCCTACTCGCTGTACAGTGCTGACCCTAATAACATTGAGGCACGTAAGACTAGCACCTCACAGGCTATCACTGGAGTTTCTGTGGCAGATATGCCTACTGAATTCCAACAAGGGATGGCAGAGTTAGGTGTTACTTTCTCACCAAAGAGTGCAAAGATGTCAAAGGTTGCGATGGACTCACAGCAGTTATCTGACTACAAGCGGATGATTAACGAGATGTCTACACGCATGTTTTCTAATGCAATGCCTAACTTGCAGAAGCTTCCTAATGAGCAGATCAAGCAGACAGTGGCGCGTAAGATGATGAGTAGGGTTACAAGGGCAGCACGTATGAAGTTACTGGCTAAGTACCCCAGTTTACGAGATAGTATTAGAGAACAAAACCTATACGATAAATACGGTATTGAGTAATAGAAAAGCCCCTAAGCAGCAATGCCTAGGGGCTTTTTTTTAGTCTTCTATTTCCAAGACTTCTGGGTCTAACTCCGCAAACTCACCAATGTAGATGGACAAGAATGGGACTTTAATGATCAACCCCATAAAGGCAGCTATAAACCTCCCTTCATCATCCCCTACGACATGGCATATATCTTCGTTATGCTCAATGTCAAACCCAAAGCCTAGCCGACTGTTTAAATGGAAGCTCATACCTTAGAATCCTCATGGTTAAGTCTAGCAATAATGTAATTCTTAACCAAACTGCTACGTACAATATCATCCACTGAGAACTCAATCTCCGTAAACTCCTTCATTGCTCGTAGGATGGTTAAGAACTCAAGCAACCCACTCTTATCGTCCCTCTTCTTCAGATCAACCTGTCGATAGTCGCCGCACAAGAAGA
>Ga0209192_10001335_pt1 | contig 19874 bp, 19 predicted proteins | sample ArcticOcean_MG_C_11_FD_187433 | JGI IMG/M metagenome (GOLD analysis project Ga0209192, IMG submission 187433) | Marine microbial communities from western Arctic Ocean - ArcticOcean_MG_CB2_154 (SPAdes) (version 2) | ecosystem: Environmental > Aquatic > Marine > Oceanic | place: Arctic Ocean... | reverse complement strand
CAGAAAGCTTTTCAGCGTGCCATTGTAAAAATGTGGGTGAGCGTTGTCGTAAATCTATAGCGACATCCCACACTTCCCCTTTAATACAGCTAACCAATTTCATTTCTGCATAAGGAGGGCGTTGAAAATGTAGGCCTCTTACGGCACCTTGCTGCTCAGTATAGGTATGGTTGATCTGGGCAATAGGTTTTGTCCAGCCAGCATGGTGAAGCTCGTCATCACAAAATAGACGATTTAAAAAGCCTCTGGTGTCGCCCAAGCGCTGTCGAGTGACTTTTTTAAGTCCTGTGAGAGGTAAACTCTCTATGGTAAAGCGACTCATCAGTGGCTCTCGAATGCCTTAATATCTTGTTCGCAAAGGTGCCGCGCATCTTGTCCTTGGTGTTGGTTTTGATACCAAGACATCGTGCGATTGACAGATTCCTTTAAGTTCCATCTGGGGTGTACCCCAAGTTGTGTACGAGCTTTAGCAATATCCAAAGTGAGAAGGCCTGCTTCGTGAGGGCCTGCTGTTCCATCCCCATAGTCAACTTGTCCATGAGGAAAGAGTGGGCGCGCTAACTCAATGACTTCTTTAACCGTAGCCGCTTCACTTGTCTCCGGCCCTAAATTATAAGCGCCCGCTAGATCGGGGCTGCTCCACAAGCGCTGTGCTAATGTTAGATAGCCTGACAGGGGCTCTAGCACGTGTTGCCAAGGCCTTACTGCATTAGGGCGACGAATATGGACCACTTGACTGTTTTGCCAAGACTGAATGATATCGGGTATTAAGCGGTCGGCTGACCAGTCGCCACCACCAATGACATTGCCTGCACGTGCACTGGCAATCGCAATACCTTGTTTTTCGAGAAAAGCATCTCGATAGCTATTAATGACGATTTCACTCGCCGCTTTGCTCGCGCTGTAGGGGTCATGTCCACCTAGGGTGTCGGTTTCACAGTATGCTTGGTGCCGCTCTCGGTTTTGGTAAACCTTATCGGTGGTGATCATTACGGCTACTTTAACAGTATTTAATCCACGTAATGCATCGAGAGTATGGGCTGTACCCATAACATTACTTGAGAATGTAGCAACAGGGTTGGCGTAACTTTCTCTGACTAATGCTTGTGCTGCAAGGTGAAATAAAATGTCTGGTTGGCTTTGCTGTATTAAACCCTTGAGCTTTTCGCTATCTCTAATGTCGCAAAAGTAGCTTTCTATCGTCTTATCGATATCTGTTAAAGAGAATAGGTTAGGTGTGGTGGCTGGATCTAATGCAATGCCTGTTACATGAGCGCCTAATCGTTGTAGCCAAAGTGCTAGCCAGGCACCTTTGAACCCAGTATGGCCCGTTAGGAGCACACGTTTACCCGCCCAAAACTGAGAGGTGGTTTTCATTTCCATAAGCACCATGGCGCTTTTTTTGTTGCCCAAAGTTCTTCAAGATAATTTTTATCCCGCAGGGTATCCATAGCATGCCAAAAGTCTGAGTGCTTCCAAGCGACAAGCTCCCCTTGTTTGGCTAAAGACTGTAATGGTCCATCTTCCCAGGAGGTGTTGTCATCATTAATGAGGGAGAGGACTTTAGGGGATAAAACAAAAAACCCCCCATTAATTAATCCACCATCACCCCGAGGTTTTTCAGTAAATCCTGTGACATCATTGTCGGATAACTCAAGCGCACCATAACGGCCCGGGGGTTGTACGGCAGCGACAGTAGCTAATTTACCATGTGCTTTATGAAATTCTATTTCCTTACTAATATCAATGTCCGCTACTCCATCACCGTAGGTAAAACAAAAGGCTTCTTCGTCTTTCACATATTCTTCTATGCGCTTTAAGCGACCACCCGTCATAGAGGATTCTCCTGTATCTACAAGAGTGACTTTCCATGGTTCGGCTTTCTGGCGATGTACTTTCATGGTGTTCGATTGCATGTCAAATGTTACATCTGACATATGGAGGAAGTAATTAGCAAAATATTCTTTAATCACATAACCTTTATATCCGCAGCATATAATGAAGTCATTGACGCCATGTGCTGAATATAGCTTCATTATGTGCCATAGGATAGGCTTACCGCCAATTTCAATCATTGGCTTTGGCTTTAGATGCGTTTCTTCTGAAATGCGTGTGCCAAGCCCTCCGGCGAGTATTACTGCAATCATGATGTGGCCTCAATGTTTTTCATGCTAAATTCTTTTCCGAAATGAGAGTAGTCCATTCTAAAATCACTTGAGTTGATGAAGTTTTCTAGTGCTTTACAAATCATTTGATGTTTTTCTTGAGTGAATTCTTGTTGCCATACGTCATAAATTTCGGGTTTAAATTGATTAGAGTAACCCCCAATATCAATTAATAGCTTATCATAGTCGTTAAAGAATATATTTTGAGTGTTAAATATAAAACGCATAAAGTAATATTCGTATACTTCTTGTTTATTAATAGTGAAAGTCAAATCATCTAGGCCAAGGAGTAGTTTTTGGTATTCTGCAATGGTTTTCGGATGTAAGTTGAAGTTATAGGCTATATGCGGGTTGTTTATTGACGCATTTATTACGGGTATACCAAGTGCGGCATATTCAAAACCGATAGTTCCATAGACGGATAGAACGCAATTTATTCCCTCTTTAATTATTTGATGATGTGAAGCCTCTGCAGGTAGCAAGTTAAACTTAGGGTATTTGTCAATAAAATTGTTAATGATATCCATTGTGCCCGGCAAGTAATCGGGATGTGTTTTTATATACCAGTCATAGTTCGTTTTTTTACTCACTTCACCTAGAAAAGTAAGCCACTCATAAAAGTCAGGGAAAAGATTGTTGCCATAACTGTGAGGGCTGTCAAAAAAACAATGGGTTGCGATAAGTATTTTCTTTCGTGGCGACTCCATAAGTAAACGTTTTTCACTGATGTCACCGTAAGCAGATTTTTTCGAGTAGTTCATGTCAACACCAATCACACCGGAAAATCGTTTTTCAATACGTTTTTTAGCTTCTTTTTTTCCTGCTTCTTGGATGCTTTTTGATAGGCGGGAGAACATTTCCGGAAAGTAATGGAAGTCGTTGTAGGCAAACATATTTTTTGATTTCAGTTTGTAGGCATGGCTCAGGTTGATTTGATAAACTTCAATACCCTTATTTAAGGCAATGCGTAATGGTATGGCTGTATTATAAACGCAATGGCTAACATTGATGGCGCATACGTTATGGTTGTCGAAAAATTCCTCCCAAGCAACAAATATTTCTATTGATTCTTGTAGATGTTGAATGAATGATTCGGATTCCCAGTCAATTGTAGGAAGATTGTTTGAGCGCAGATAGGTGTCATAAATCAAATCGCCAATCCAGCTCCCATTTATAGTGATGCCTTCTATTTTTTTTGTGGAAAATATAGTTTTTAATAATTTTTTTGAAATATGTTTGGATTTATTTTTTTGTATTCTTGATGGCGTAATATTTAAAAAGCTATCTGTTCCGAAGGACTGGTATACGCCCCAGTGGTCAAATTTTAAGAGTTCTTTTGTTTTTAATGATAGTTTTTGTTTGAGGTTTTTTGGTTGGTATGAATTATAAGCAATAATTTTTGCGTTATATTTTTTTGCAAGTGCATTCCCAAGATATGAGTAAGCTATATGTGCCGATCTTAGAGTGTTATGTTCTAGAAGGACGATGGGTTCTTTTTTTTCTATTTCTTTCTTATGTTTGAATGTGACGCTATTATGTTGCATAAACCGCTTGGTTGATTTAGGTGTTTTTAGTCGTGAAACGAAATCGCTAATGAATTTTTTAATGGGCATGTGGAATGACTTCATTTTTTAATGTTAATTAAGGAGTGACTTCAAGTGTTCTATTTCTGGGTGTGGTAAAACACACTCTTTTCCTTCTGGTGGTATTACTGAAATAACTCTACGTTTTGCAATTAGACCAATGATCATTGCCATGCTTTCGCAGCCGACAATGATATCGTTTTTCAGTAGTTCTTCTAACAAAGTATTGTCTCCGCCGATGGCTATTGGGTGGTTCTTATTGTTTAAAAGGTAGTCGTATTTCCCTTCTCTTTCTGATGGGTGTGGTCTGATAGTGATCTTCGATATACTTTTTTCTATAGTGTCAATATGTTTGAAAAAATAATCTAAGGCGGTAAACTCTGTATACCCCCAGTGCATAGAGTTTTTGTACTCTTTTTCTGCATGCTCACTTATAGGCTCGCAAACAAATAAAATACGGCCTTTAGATGCGGTGCATTGGTCGTTGTGTTGTAAGTTCTTAATATTGTCTTTTATGTCTTCAAAATATGGGTTTTCTACTAATTTAATAGTGGTATAAGGAAAGTTTTTCAAGGCAATGTCTTTTGCCTGAATGTCACTAATCCATATTTCATCAGGCAATTCTTGGCTTCCATTCTTGTTGAATCTTTCCTTGTAATTGCACCAATGGTCGAGGAAGCAGTAAGTAGGCTTTTTTATTGCTCTTGCCTGTTTTATGGCTTGCCATTCTAGATCGGATTGCCAGCTGCTCCCACATAAAAATTCATCACATTTTATCAGGGCTTCATTGAGTTCTATAGTTTCAATGTTTTTTATTTTACGCTTAAATATTGCAACGGCGGGTCCTGCCAATATAAGTTTGCAGTGAGGTTTGTTTCTCAATACGTAACTTGATAATATTTCTGCCCCGCCAGCGTCGTGAGATATGATGGCTATCATTAGTTGTTTACCTGATGGTCAGCCATTCTTTACGCAAAATAGCGAACTCGATTACATCTTCCCATTTCCCTTCTAACCATAGGTGCTGAATTCTTCTGCCTTCCTCACGCATACCTATTTTTTTTGCTATAGCAATCATTCCTTTGTTGTTGGCTGCTGTGCCACAGTAAATTTTTTCTAGATTCAGTTTTTGGAACCCGTGTTCTAGTAGTTTTTCTATCGCCAATATAGAAACCCCACAATTCCAATGCTTTTTCTCGCCTAACAATATTGCAAATTCAGCGCGACGATCAATAAACGATATGTTTTGTAAGCTAAGATTACCGATATGCCCATCTATTTTGTGGCATATAGCCCATACTATGAGCTCATTTTTTTTGATGGATTGGTAATAAGTCAATAAGCTCTCAGTTGTAGGGAAAAATTTCCCATGAGAATTATACTGGCAAACTTTTTGATCTTCTAGCCAAGAGAGATATGGCCCGCTAAGATCGGTTTCGTTTAGTGAACGAAGAAAGTAATTTTCACCTAAGCAGTAAATCATTTTAAATCCTCAAGATTGTCCCATACTTTATGAAAGGCTGAAGTAATTAGATGTACATCTTCATCACTTAAATCATAGAGGCACATAGGCATAATGATAAAAGTTTTATCGTGAAGCTCTTCGGCAACTGGACAAATGCCTTTACGATAATTTACTTCGCGTTTACATATCTCGGAATTCCACGGAAAGCCTTTTGAACCATAGGCAATTTTTTGTTGATACATAGGAAGTTGGTGCACGTTGACATAGCCTGCGCCAATGGCAACGCCTTCAGCGCGCAATGCATCGCATATTCTTTCTCTTGAGACACCTATACTATCTATGTCTAGCACGATAGGGTAACCGTAATAAACATGTGTCGCGTTTTTTCTGACCGTTGGGGTGTGTAAGTAACTGAGATTGGAGAGCCCTTTATTTAATAGCTGGGCTATTGCTTGACGTCTTTCTACGAGGTGAGATAGTTTTTTAAGTTGTTCTATACCAATGGCACATTCTATTTCACCTAGTCTGAAATTGTAGCCCACCATATTACTGATGTCCTGGACGCCTTTTTCTTCTACAACAGCTTCTGCATGGTTGCGAATGAGCTGAACTTTACTGGCTATTTCATCATCATTCGTAACTACTATGCCACCTTCTCCAGTATGGATATGCTTATGATAGTTAAGACTGTATCCCCCCACATGCGATAAGGTTCCAGCATATTTACCCTTGTAAAGGGCGCCTGGGGCCTGCGCAGTATCAGTAATAACCTTAAGGTTATGTTTTGCGGCAATTGCCATGAGTGCATCCATATCAGCTGATTGCCCAAAAATATCAACGGCCATTATGGCTTTCGTGTAAGGGGATATATTGGCTTCAACTGAGGCAGGATCTAAGCAAAACGTCTCTTTATCTATGTCTGCAAATACAGGTATGGCATTCCATTGTAAAATGGCGGTAGCGCTTGCACACATAGTGAAGGGCGATACTATAATTTCATCCCCCGGTTCGATGCCAATTGCACCGACTGCAGCTATTAGCCCTGATGTCCATGAGTTGACAGTAATGGCGTGCTTCACTCCAAAATATTGCTCACATTTCCTTTCAAATTCCTGAACCTTGGGGCCACCAAAGAAATCGTCCCCCCAAGCGCCAACAAATTGAGAAAGAATGCCACTTTCGACGACTTCTTTGACGGCCACAATCTCTTCCTTACCTATAGAGTTATAGTGGGTCATTTCTTTCCTAATGTGTTTTTCTCCGCCCATTAAGGCTAAAGTAGAGTCGTTGCTTTTTTTCATTTTTCATTTCCAATAGATATCAGTGTCTCTAAGCCTTGAAGAGCTTCTTCGCCTGTACATAAAGAATTTTCTTGATGTTGGACTGCCAAATAAAGTTGCTCTACCACGTGCCACTGAATATTGTTCATATTAGTTTCTATAGTTTCATGCTTTTTACTTAAGTATCGGTAACCTTGAAATTTTTCACTGCTAATTTTAGGTTGCCAAACTACATGTTCTCCACCATGATCATAGCGAATTCGTCCTTCTGATGAGATTAACTCAATAGTGTAATGAGAGTAGTCTTCTTCTTTCGCTGCAATAAAATAGCATTGACCACCAGAAAATGTAATCAACACATCCGGTTCTGAATCCCCTTCTATTATTTCACCTTCACTAATTTTTTTAAATGATTTTACTGGGCCTAGCCAGTATTGAAGTAAGTCTAGGAAGTGGGAGCCATTATGAATCAATCCCTTTGAATACCAGACTATTCCTTTAATAGGGAAAGGTATAACTTGTTGGTGAATTAGCTCTTTTATTTTCTTAGTGGCGTAGTCAGCACGACGTACGTAATTTACATATAGTTGTATGTTGTTTTTATTGCATATTTCCACTATCTTTTTTGCTTCAGGCAAATCATGTGATAAGGGTTTTTCGCAAAGGATGATCTTTGGTGTCCAGATTTTTAATAGTTTATGAAGAGTGGAGTAATGAGCCGCTGTAGGTACTGAAATGGCGATTACATCAGGCTGTAGTGGTGCTATTCTTTCATCTATCGATTGATAGGCCTTTCCTGGGTAATGTTGTTGATATAACTGGCAGTTACTTTTGTTTTCATCTATTCCTGCGATCAATTCAAAGGCAGGGTGTTGTTGAAAAGCTCTGGCATGAGTGTATGTATGCTCTTCTGCGGCTAGGTGCAAGTCTGACTGCATGCCAATATTTCCTAGACCAATAATAATTGTTTTAAGGGGAGACATAGTTTAATCTTTTAAAAATATATAATTCCATCTGTTGTTATTGATGATGGGATCTCTTGAGCCATTAAGCTCTATGTGCCGAAAATACTTTTCAGTACGCAAACCATTTTTTTTAGCGCGTTCGATTAATTGTGCGGGGTCACTGAAAAAATGACTCTTAGGGCCGACAACTAATGGTTCATTCGAGATTATGGCAGTCAAAGTTTGCTTTAGTCTTGAGGTAAAAGCATAAACCCCTTGGTTTTTAAGAGTCCAAGTAAGCCATAGGAAAATAGAACTACCAAATTTTTTATCTTTGTATTCATCTATTGAAGATACTTCTCCTAAATAGATTTTACCATCTTTTTTTGTGATTCTAGCCATTTCCTTTAGCGCCAAATCAACTTCCGTATTGCCCACATACATTAAAACACCATTGCAAATGACGATGTCCGCTATACTAGAGTGGATGTTGGTGCATTGGACAGTGCCTTGAAGCAAACTTACATTATCAGTATTTTTGATGTCTAGCCCAATACGTGTGATCTCAGCTTTTGTGGGAAGTACACCTATCGTGGTTTTTATATTGTCGTTAATTATTTTTAATAATGTTCCATCTCCACAACCTATATCAACAATAGTGTCCATCTTTTTAGGCTGAACTTCGGTTAAAATATTATGGCTTATAAACTTTGTAAGGTACTTTTTATCGCCTCTGCCTGAAAGCTCATGGGAATCTTTAGCGTATGCTCTATGCTCATAGACTTCAATATGTGTTTTACACTTTAAAATGGGCATAAAAGTAATTGTTACGAAAGGTCATCAAGTAATGTTGGTGTATTTTTTCGTATAGACCTAGAGGATACTTTTCCAATGAGTCGGTCTAAATATTTTGGTGGGAGCCCGTGCCCCGGTCTAACGCTTCGTATAGCATCCTCTGTTATAACTTCACCCTGTGCTATATCTTTGATGAAATATAGTGAGCGCCTATATGTGACATTACTTCTTTCGCTAGACTTTAGCCCGTAGTCTATTTCCCCTAAAGTTTGCCATGCAGCGAGTGTTTTTTTACATAAATCACTCATTCCACTAGGTTCTAGTGAAAAACTATCATCTGGCCCGCCTGCTGATCGGTCTAGCGTTAAATGTTTTTCAATAATCGAAGCGCCTAGAGCAATGCTGGTAATGGCTGCTGTGTTGTCAATGGTGTGGTCAGACAACCCTGTAACCAAGTTAAAACGTTTAATCATATCTGGAATAATGCGGAGGTTATAATCCTTACTAGGTGCAGGGTAGCCACTAACGCAATGTAATATGGCTAAGTTTTTACAGCCACCTTCTTTTGCGGCATTAATCGCTTCTGTTATCTCTTCATCATTAGCCATCCCCGTAGAGATAATCATCGGTTTGTGTGTGCTAGCAACATACTTTATAAGAGGCAAATCAATGGCTTCAAATGAAGCAATTTTATATGCTGGTGCATTGAGGTCTTCAAGTAAATCGACAGCTGATTTGTCAAAAGGGGAGCTAAATAGGGTGATGTCAATTTTTTTTGCGTATTCGAACATCGGAGCATGCCATTCCCAAGGGGTGTGCGCTTCGTCATAAAGTTCATATAAGGTTCTGCCGTGCCATAGCCCACCTTCTATAATGAATTCTGGGCTATTACAATTGAGTGTAATAGTATCTGGTTTGTAGGTTTGCAGTTTGACTGCATCAGCACCAGAAGACTTTGCTATTGCAATTAATTGCATGGCTTTTTCAATTGATCCGCCATGGTTTGCTGAAAGCTCAGCGATGATATACGGAGGATGTTTATATCCAATCATGCGTCCATTAATTTTGAATTCAGGCATTAATTAAGACCTCTTATATGATCTAAGCTATGATCGGGACCTATGTTCGCAATTAGATCGATGATCGACATATAAGGTACGAATTCTTTTGTCCCCATTTGTGGGTAGGAGGTTGGTTGATAGTTGTTGTACATCAGTGATATATTTCCGCTGTTAAACACGCCATCTTCTTCTAGATATTCTTGAGATCCTTGTGGAGACACATAGGTATCACACTTTAAATGTTGGCATATGCTGTGTAGCTTATGAGACCTAACTCCTGAAGAGATCAAGTCCTTTGAGCGCTCCGTTAAAACATTTAACCCAATGAGGCGAGCTAATTGCTTGATGAAGTGAATGTTCATATCTGCTAAATGAGAATGCTGAGTGAATGCCGCTGACGATAAAATATCAAGAATGGCGTCTTTGTAGGGGGCTTTTGCATAGCTATGATTAAGCTTTACAATAAATTTATTTACCCAGCTAGTATCTGATGAAAGCTGGGCTTCATATATCTTGGTGGATTGAGATGATTTACTCAGTGGGACGGTTATTAATGATTCAGCGCCATTAACCAGTATACGATTCCTTACTTGCCATGACCTCCTTGCTAGCTGGACATCGTCAAAAAACACGAATACATCTACCTGATCCATCAAATTAAAATAGCCAGCCCAAGGCATAAATGTGGGTTGCATTATTGCACATTTCATAAAATATTTAGTTCTTTAAGTGATGAGGTGATATTTTCTATCTTTGCCGCTCGCCCATAATTTTCCCAAGCCCCTTGGATAATCCCATCTTCCATCATGGGAGTTTTGTTACGAGTAATAATGTTGTAGTCATCTACAGTAATATTTACCCAGCGATCTTCATCTATATGACCTTGAAAAGAAATCTGTGCTGACGGTAATATTACTTCTATAAGTTTTTTAATCTCATGTTGTAGGTCTTCATATGATGCACGAGTCGCCTCCGCTGTAAAAGCAATCCTATCTTTATCTTGCCATATATAAAACCGTAAAAGTTTCTTGTTTTGATCGAATATTTGCCAATACTTAGGGCTAATTTCTCCTAAGCCATTCAGTGTGCCTACAACTAAGCTTGTTTTAATTGCTGGTGCTTGTAAAAGATGGCCGCAGTAATTATAAATTAACGCTGTCGGGTTTCCACACCAGACGATAGCGTCATGAGTTAAATTTTCCTTTCTTACATGAAATTTCATTTTTCCTTTATGACGATATGGTGTGACAGGTGAATTGGTGTGAAAAATCACGCCAGATACCCTCGCTATGCTTTCTAACTGCGCTAGCCATTTGCTATAACCATGCGGAGGTAGAGAAGCTTGAGGTTTTTTGGCGCCGTTACTCTCTCTTAAGCTACGAGGTATACCAATTAGTCGGTTGTAGAAAGTAGAGTTGCCCTTCATCGTTATTAAATCGTTATGCATATCTGGCAGATATATACGGTCAATTTGCATATGATCTAAACTTACAGTATGTAACCTGTCATCTATATTCAGCCTAGAAGCCCATTGGCCAATAAGTTTACCTATTGATGCGTAATTATCTAGGTAGTTTGTTGCATTATTACTAATAGACGCAACTGATGGGAATTCATGGCGACCATTAAAAGCAGGTTGTGCGAAGTCATTAAGAAGTACGGCTTGATGGTTTTTATCTAACTGTGTGTATGATGCGTATCTATCAGGGAAAGAATGGAGGTGTTTATCAAGCCCTAATTTTTGTAGCCATTCATTTTTATCAGGTAAATATTGGCACCCGTGATAGTACCAATCTTCATTGATGATAATGTCTTTAAGGACCCCCCCTAAGCTATTTCCAGCTTCATACAGATGAACGGTATGGCCTTGCTGTGATGCCAGCGTTCCGATGAGCAATCCAGTAAATCCGCCGCCAACAATGATGATTTTTTGTTTGGTCATTTTTTATAAAGAAAACACGCAAACTCAAAAGGAATGACATCTTTTTTTAATTGATAATCATTCACTAGTGTAATGAAAGGGGTGATATTTTTTTTACAATAAGAAAAAACTTTTTCAGGATAAATATAAAACAAATCCTCATCTTGATAGTCCACGTGTGCACTCATCATATTAAAGGCTAAACAATGAGAAGTGACCTTAAATAAAGTGGCTATTGTATCTTCAAAAAACTGTTGGTTGTTAGGGGTTTTATTGTTAAATACACCGCTAATGAAAATCATATCAAAATTTTCTTTGCTCAATCCGTCTTTACTGATGAAACGAGCGTTAGGGTATTTTTGTTGAGCGGCAGGGTAAAATTCTTCGACAAAATCATAGCCTACGTAATTACAGTTTATTCCTGAATCTTCTATGAATCCAGCGAGAGCAGCTGTGCCGCAGCCAAAATCTAAGATCTTTTTCCCCTCAATATCGCCTGCTCTTAATAGCTGAGAGAAACGCAGTTCTTGAGTTTCTTTGCTAGAGTATTGGGCGGAAAGGTGTGAGTCGCCGTGTGCAGCTAATAATTCTTTGTAATGAGTGCGGACGTCTTTTTTCATGGGTTGCCTACTTTTAATATGTGTTGGGCTACTTTTAGAGCGCCGGGTATTGCTTGTAAAGCTTGCGTGGGATTCATATTGAGAGCTTTTTCAATAGAGCTGTTGGCTGACTCTGGGTTAAGAAAGTTATTTATAGTCATTGGGTAAGCGTAGTCTTTCGTTTCTAGCCATCGTGCCACTTCTTCATGAATGCCTTTTTGAAATATTACTACATTAGGTGTTTTAAAAGCAGCTAACTCATAGGATACGAGCCCGCATCGGACTATAGCCAATGAGGTTGTCTGGCAAAGCGCCTTGAAATTACTGGGGCTGATAATACTCTGGCAACGGTGTTTTTGGCAAAGCGCAATTAAACTTTTTGTGTTGGGTTGATGAACACCAAAAATACAGGTAATAGGCTGTGGTAACGTTAGAGAAGATAGAAGAGGGATTATTCTTTTCAAGTCTTCTTGGTTGTCTCCACCGCCTAGAAAACAGAGGCTCCCATGTCGTTTCTTTTCTGAAATGTTGTAGCATAGTGGGTCAAGCAGTAAATATTCAGCGCCTATTAGCAGCTGACATTTTTTTGGAGTTAAGCTCTGGTAGTCTATGTTTTTTCGGCTGACATTACCGTCTAACAATACGTCGCAGTAGTGCGATCGGTTAGCTAAGTCATCAATAACAAAAATTTTCTTGCAGTACTTTGCAGCACGCTTGTGCCACCTTTCGTCAATTTTATAATGGTCAATGATGAGCCAGGATACACTGGCATCGGTCATTGTTGATATAGTGGCCTGAGCATCCTCCTCCCAATCAAATGGGTCTAACCCCTTAGTTTTTAAGGATATAGTGGTGAATCCTTCCTGAGCGATTTTTTCTAATAAATTACCAGGAGTAGCTTGGCTTATAAAAGTGCACTGAAATCCATTTTTTTTTAATTCATGAGCTAAATTCAAACACCTCATGACATGCCCCGTGCCGATTGTCAGTGAGGCATCAACTCGAAAAAAAATGTCCAGACTATTCTTCATTAAACTTTTCCCCCACCTCCATAGCTTTAAATAGCCATTCAGCTCTTACCCAGTCCTCATGAGTGTCAATATCTTGAACTCTATGCCTTGGTAAAATAATTGGTGTTGAGCACGGCCCAAAGACCATTCTTTCTTCCAACCATGCGTCAGTTTTCCCCCAGTAAAACTGTCCAGCATCATGATAAGCTTCTTTGAGGTCTTGCGAGCGTGTAGAAAATTCTTCGGGGCTAAACATACGAATCAAGTTGTCAGAATTTATATGTATTGCTCGCTGTATAGGAAATGCATAACTTGTTACTGTGAATGCAAAATCATTTTTATTTTTTTGAAGCTGTTCTAGACCACTAATAATATCTTCAGGCAAAACAAAAGGAGCTGTTGCATAGATACAGCATGCAAGTTTTGGATGAATCCCCTGTTGTTTTAACCATTTTATCGTATGATTAATGACAGGAATTGTTGTTGTTTGATCATCTGATAAATTTTCGGGCCGCATAAAAGGTATTTCTGCCCCAAAAGAACCTGCAATCTCTGCAATCTCTAAATCATCAGTTGAAACGATGACTTTGTCAAAACATTTACTGTTGATTGCCGCTTCAATTGACCACGCGATTATAGGTTTTCCGCAAAACAATTTAATGTTTTTTCGTGGTATTCGTTTACTTCCTCCACGTGCAGGAATAATGGCTATTTTCATAAATTTATCACTTTTCGTAAAATATTTACCACCTTCACTTGTTGCTCACAAGTTAATCCAGAGTACATCGGCAAGCTTATTACTTCTCGATAATATTTCTCAGCCTCGGGACAATAGCCTGCTTTGAAACCTAGCTGCTCATAATATGGTTGTCTATATACAGGAATATAATGCAGATTCACACCAATGCCAGCTGTATATAGTTCAGAAAACACGTCGCGTTGTGTTTTACTAATTTGATCTAACTTCAAACGTATTATATACAAATGAAAAGCTGAGTAACTGTCGGGATGTTGCCACGGTGTTGTTACAGGTAAATTCGACAATAGCTCTTCATATTCAGAGGCAATGGCATGACGCTTGGCAACAAATTTATCTAACCGATTCATCTGGCTCAATCCCAGTGCAGCATGTATATCGGTCATTCGGTAGTTAAAGCCCAGGTCTATTTGTTGATAATTCCAAATTTCCTTAGCAGGTCTTGGCTGCATTCTACTAGCATCACTGGTGATGCCGTGACAGCGATAACGTTGCATGCGGTCGGCCAATTCTGGGTTGTTGGTAAGAGCCATACCGCCTTCTCCAGTGGTGATTATTTTTACTGGATGAAAACTGAAGACTGAAATATCACTATAATGGCAGCTGCCAATAGCCTTATTTTTGTATTTCCCACCTATAGCATGTGAGGCATCTTCAATAACTTTAAAGCCATACTTCTGACTAAGTTCATGTATACCCGCCATGTCACACGACTGCCCACACATATGAACTGGCATCACAATTTTGGGTAGCTTACCCTCTTTTTCTGCTAGCACTAGTTTTTCAGCTAGGCATTCTACGCTCATATTAAAAGTGCGTGGATCAATATCTACAAAATCAACTTGGGCACCACAGTGCAAAGCACAATTAGATGACGCTACGAAGGTATTCGGGCTAGTCCAAAGCCAATCGCCTCTTTCAAGTCCCAATGCCAAACAAGCAATATGCAAAGCAGACGAAGCACTATTAACAGCTACTCCAAATTTAGAGTCACAATAATCCGAAACCTTTTCTTCAAATAAAGGAACTTGTGGGCCTTGGGTTAGAAAGTCAGACTGTAATACATCTATAACTGAATCAATATCAGCTTGATTAATATTTTGCTTTCCATAAGGAATCATTCTTAGATATTTCCAGTCTTGTTTTTATTAGCTTCAATCCATTTTTGAAGGTCAGATATTTTCATCCACTCTTTATTATTTTCAGAGGTGTACATAAAATTTTCTGGCACTTTAATGCCATCACCTATTCTAGCCTTATCTTTGGCCCAATCATTTATAGATGGCAGTATTTTAAAGTGGTCTGGATACTCATAGGTGTAGTGTGCATCCTCTACTCCAATCATTTGCTCGTGAAGTTTCTCACCAGGTCTGATACCAACCTCTTCTTGCTTAGTGTTTTCATCGACTGCTAAAGCAACATCAGTAATCCTCATAGATGGTATTTTCTTTACATAAATTTCTCCACCTTTCATATCATCAAAAGCATGCCAAACTAATTCAACGCCCTCTTCTAAAGAAATCATAAAACGAGTCATACGATTGTCTGTAATTGGGAATGTGTCACCCTTCATAGACATAAAAAAAGGAATGACAGAGCCACGAGACCCCATTACATTGCCATATCTTACGACCGAAAAACTTGTATTGTGACTACCAGCATATGAATTTCCAGATACAAACAATCTGTCAGAAGTCAATTTTGTAGCGCCGTATAAATTAATAGGTGAGCTTGCCTTGTCAGTAGATAGAGCAACGATACGTATAACACCTTTGTCAATACAAGCATCAATCAAATTCATTGCGCCCATGACATTGGTTTTTACAAATTCAAACGGATCATATTCCGCAGTTGGGACAATTTTGGCAGCTGCGGCATGAACAACATAATCAATACCATCTAATGCTCGATATAATCGATCTTTATCACGCACATCTCCAATCATGAAACGAATACGGGGATCATCTTTGAATAATTTAGCCATCTCCCATTGCTTCATCTCATCGCGAGAAAATACGACTATTTTTTTAGGATTATACTTTTCCAGAGTCATTGGAATAAAGGTATGGCCAAACGAGCCTGTACCTCCAGTAATTAATATTGATGCATTCGCTAACATATTATTTTTTCCTAAGTATGTAGTCTTTCATTTTAAAATCTTAGCTGACTTGCTTGGAGTTTCCCTAATGCTTCGGAAACTTGGGCTTAACTCTAACATTTTCTCATATCTTTCATCATTCAAGACTAAACCATCTTTTAATTCAATAATTCGATCACAATTACGCAAAGTGGTTAAACGGTGGGCAATAAATAAGACCGTTATATCCCTGTCTAATTTTTCAATAGCATCCAGTACTGCTTTCTCTGTTGCATCATCAAGTGCACTTGTTGCCTCATCAAACATTAAAACATTTGCTTTTTTATATAAAGCCCGTGCGATTCCAATGCGTTGTCGTTGTCCGCCTGAAAGTCGAACACCTCGCTCTCCAACTTGCAAATCATAGCCATTTGGTTGACTTTCGATAAACTCAGATATTTGAGCTTGCTTTGCCGCATCTTGAACTAACTTGATGTCTATCAATTCTTTTGGTACGCCAAAAGCAATATTTTCAGCCATACTACTATCAATTAAAAATATCGATTGAGGAACGTGCGCTATATTTTTTCGCCACTTATGTTGCTCAACACCTTTTAATGGTTTTCCATCTATAATAACTTTACCTGTTGTCGGTTCTAACAACCCCATTATTAAGTCCAGGGATGTACTCTTGCCGCTTCCAGTCTTACCAACAAAACCAATTCTTTCTCCTTTATTTATCTCTAAATTTAAATTTTTGAGAACCCACGGAGTATCTTTATTGTATCTAAAAGAAATAGAATCAAGACGGATGCTTTTTTTAAAATCCATTCGTGCAGTTATGGTATTTGATGCATTTTTAGAAGTAGGTTGTTCTAATAATAGAAGCGCATCAAACAAAAAAGCTCTGCTGCCAGCAATAATACTCCAAGAGTGGTAGCAATTCTGAAGTGCAGGCAGCAAACGTTGAGCTCCTAAAGCGATGGCACCTAGTGTAGGAATTACTGCCGTAATACCCCCCTGCTGCTGGCTAAATGTATAAGCGATAATAGCTATCAATGAAACACCTATGGCCTCCATCGCAAACTTTGGGCTACTTGAAATAAATATATTACTCGCCTGTGCTTTTCTTAATGGTAAATCAGCTTTTCTGTAGATATCGCAATATAATTGCTGAGTTCCGTCGAGTAATACTTCACGAATCCCTCCTAAACCTTCCTGAAGCGCCTTATGAAGCATAGTTGTTTCATAAGCTATACGATCACCATTATTTAATATTTTTTTACGTGTAAGTATGGTTGTTAGGACATAAGTTGAGCCAAAACCAATCACAGTCATTGAGGTTATAACAGGATCAATAACCATCAATGCTGTTATAACCATGACTAGTAAAATCAGTGCACTAATGAATGTCAAAGCAGGTAATAGAATATTGAATACAACTCCACCAACTTTATTTAATATACCCGTTATAACCTCACTACTATTTCGCTCTAAATGAACAATATATGGCTGATGTAAAGTCCGACTATAGACTTCAAAACTAAGATCGGCACCCGTCATAAAGGAAAGTTTTGTAGTGATCCACAATAATAATACTCTTGTAAAATTTGCTAAAAAAATTGCTGTAATAAATAATACTGTTATTGGCAGCAAAAGTTGTTCAGCACTCAAAATACCAAAGCTTTGTGCAATATCAAATACAATGGGCTGACTAAATACTTTATCTGGAGCAATAAGAACCCCTAAAAAAGGAATAACAGCACCAAGACTAATTACTTCAGTGATGGCGGTAATTATCATTAATGTCAATACTAAAAAAAATTGAAGTTGGCGCAGACGATTTAAATGCCGCCAAAGCTGATGTAATTGCGAAAATATCTTTTTGTTTTTCAATGTACCTCTACTATGTAGCCAGTCTCAGCTATTGCAATTTTCATTTATAACTCCCCAAGAACCATCTATAAGTTTTCTCAAGCCCCTCTTTCAGGTCCACACTATATTTCCAGCCCATATTCTCTAGCCTAGTCACATCAATCAATTTTCTTGGTGCGCCATCTGGTTTTGTTATGTCAAAGGTTAGCTTACCTTTAAAGCCAACTACATCTTTCATGGTTTCCGCCAACTTTTTAATTGTTACATCTTTGCCTGTGCCAACGTTAATATGCGATAGCATTGGCTTCGTATTGCTTTGATAAACCTCTTCATCTAGTTCCAATACAAATAAAGATGCTGTGGCCATGTCATCGACATACAAAAACTCACGCATAGCATTGCCTGTACCCCATACAACTACTTCAGCATCATTGTTAACTTTTGCCAGATGAAAGCGACGCATCAACGCCGGGATAACATGTGAATTCTCCAGATGAAAGTTATCATTAACACCATATAAATTGGTTGGCATCACTGAACGAAAATCTGTGCCATGCTGTCTATTGTAAGATTCACATAGTTTAATACCTGTAATCTTGGCTAGTGCATATGGCTCATTGGTCGGCTCCAATACACCGGTCAGTAGTACATTTTCACGCATTGGCTGCTCAACTGCTTTAGGATAAATACAAGTACTACCTAGAAATAACAAACGCTTAACCTTGTTCTCATAAGCTGAGTTAACAATATTAGCCTCTATCATTATGTTTTGATAAATAAAGTCCGCTGGATAGCTGCTGTTAGCATAAATACCACCCACCTTGGCTGCTGCAAGAATGACGTAATCAGGCCGTTCTTGTTTAAAAAAATCCTGTACCTGGGCTTGACTCGTAAGATCTAGCTCTTTGTGTGTGCGCATCAAAAGATTGGTAAAACCACGCTTTTCCAATTGCCTAACAATAGCAGAGCCAACTAGACCTCTGTGTCCTGCGATATAAATTTTGTCGTTAAAATTCATTACTTAACCTAATTACTAGTTAAAGTCTGGTGCTTTAAAGCCGTGTTCTTTAACCAATAAGTCACGCTTAGCAATGTTTATATCGTTCTCCATCATCTCATGCACCATCTCTTCTAAAGTGATCTTTGGCTCCCAGCCTAGTTTCTCTTTGGCTTTAGATGAGTCACCCAATAGACTTTCTACCTCTGTTGGTCGGAAGTATCGCGGATCAACTACCACGATTAAATTACCCGTATCAGCGTCATAGCCTTTCTCATTTATACCTTTACCTTCCCAACGGATCGTCTTACCTAAATGCCCCCAAGCAAAATCAACAAAGTTGCGTACAGAATATTGCACACCGGTTGCAATACAAAAATCATCTGGCTCATCTTGTTGTAGCATCAACCATTGCATTTCAACATAGTCTTTAGCATGACCCCAATCACGCTTAGCACCCAAATTACCAAGATAAACCGTATCTTGAAGGCCTAATGAGATACGCGCTAGTGCTCGGGTAATTTTACGCGTCACAAAGGTTTCTCCTCGCACTGGAGACTCATGATTAAATAAAATACCATTACAAGCATACATGCCATACGCTTCACGGTAATTAACCGTGATCCAATACGCATACATCTTGGCAACAGCATAAGGCGAACGAGGATAAAAAGGTGTTTTTTCTGTTTGTGGTGTCTCTTGCACCAAGCCATACAATTCAGACGTAGATGCCTGATAAAAGCGCGTCTTTCCCCCAAGGCCTAAAATACGAATCGCTTCCAATATTCTCAACGCACCCATCGCATCAGCATCAGCTGTATATTCAGGTGCCTCAAAAGAAACCGCCACATGCGATTGCGCACCTAAATTATAAACTTCATCAGGCTGTATTTCTTGCAAAATACGAGTGAGATTAGAGGTGTCGGTTAAATCGCCGTAATGCAAAATAAAATTCTTATTATCAACATGTGGGTCTTGATAAATATGGTCAACACGCTGGGTATTAAAAGAAGAAGCGCGGCGTTTAATACCATGCACCTCGTACCCTTTTTCTAATAGAAATTCGGCTAAATAAGATCCGTCTTGCCCTGTTACGCCTGTAATCAATGCTATTTTTTTCATTTTTCTATCCTTCCATATTGATCATCAAATCGAACAATATCATCTTCACCCACATAATCACCGCATTGCACTTCAACTATCGTCAATGGTTTTTCACTTCTGTTTTCTAGTCGGTGCTTTTGGGTCTTTGGTATATACGTTGATTCATTTTCTTGCAAAGTCAATTCAACGTCATTGTTCGTAATCGTCGCGACGCCTGACACCACCACCCAATGCTCCGACC
>Ga0209192_10001330_pt1 | contig 19891 bp, 23 predicted proteins | sample ArcticOcean_MG_C_11_FD_187433 | JGI IMG/M metagenome (GOLD analysis project Ga0209192, IMG submission 187433) | Marine microbial communities from western Arctic Ocean - ArcticOcean_MG_CB2_154 (SPAdes) (version 2) | ecosystem: Environmental > Aquatic > Marine > Oceanic | place: Arctic Ocean... | reverse complement strand
TGACAAAGTTACAGCAACTATATCATCTGCGACAGCGGCTGATAGAGACATGTCTGACACTGCGTTATAATAACAATAATATAATATAATACAAGGAAAATAATACAATGGCAACAAAAAATAACTTCGTACTTAATCAAAACTACGAACTATCTGGACATGAAGTAACAATACTAGCAGTTGATTTTATCAACACTATGGCGTCAGAAGTAAACGACGCTAGTGATGGAACAGCACTAGGTGGATTAATGCTTGTAAGACATGCATTCGCACAACAAGGTGTGATGATCTTGGCTGAAGGACCATTAGTAGATTCTGGAACACAGAAAAACTTTTTGGTGAGAAAAGACAGCTTGGACACTTTATCAACTACTACAACAATAGCGGCTTTACAGGTGGCTCTTAGATTACTAGACCAATCTAGTACGTCATTCCCTAATATCACAGCAGATATTACTGGTGCAACAGTTACAGAGACCGAATTAGGTACTTTAACTGCGGCGGCTGTATAATCTAGCTAGATAATATACGGAATGTTTGACTATTAGTCACACAAACTGAAATACCAAAGGGGCGGCACTTAATTGTGTCGCCCTTTTTTTACGACGTAAATAGACGCTATGCACACTTTCATGATGCACACCCTGGTAGACATATCCAAGAACGGTAACCTCAGGAACACCTTCCCGTTCGAGACACCCGCGGGAGATGTGATAGAAGACAAGGCAACACTGAGGATAGCAAGGGACCAGGAGAGCAACTTCAACACCATGATACAGATGTTACAGATAAGGGGTAACATCACATGGGAAGAAGATCCTGTGAGATTCACACACGACCTGTCAATGACCAAGTTTGGGTCATACTACGATGGCACAAACACCTCATGGCACTTCACTTTCTTCACAGAGCAGACTGATGTGTTTGGGAATCAAAATGCTCCCACGGAGCAACTGCAAGAGGACTTCAACCTTGTGCCTGTGCTGACAGAATGCAAGAATACCGCACACTTCCCCATACATACCTTCGTCACAAAGGACCTGCAACAGCCCGCACTGAACACACCGACCAAGGAACAGAAGGTTCTCAACGCACTTTCGGGAGATATAATAAACACATACTTTACGTATGGCGGCTGGCAGAATAAATAACAGTATACATTTAGGCACAAGACCAAAAACACACAAAGGCACACACAGGCAATGAAACAGGCAGACGTCAGGACGATACTAACGGAGGTACGGAACCTCAAAACAGAATTGAAAGAATTTATGAGTGGACACACAACGGAACTAGAGAAACAGAATTTAGAAGCACACGTGGATCTCTGTTCAGAGAGATACAAGGGATTACACGACAGGCTTTCGGCGATCGAAGTTCGTCTGGGCAAGATGAATGAGGACATGCTGGCAGGACAGAAATCATCAAAGACAACAATAATCATGACAGCAGGCACAGTGATAGCAGGACTACTTTCGACCATGGTAGTACTACTGATCAAGATGCCTATCTAACAAATTAGATTACCAATCACAATATACAATGTTCGTACAGATAGCACCACACGTGAGAGTATTCCTGACAAAGGAACAGGTGGCATTCGTGCAGAAATACCAACACATAGAATCATTTACAGACAGGTCACTGAGTCCGGAGGAGTCACATCTTGCCCGGGTGCTGGGTGACAAGGCCATATTCGTCAGGAAGAAACTTGACGATGGTATGCAATATGCTTTAAATAGGCGTATAAGGTTTGTAAAGAATGTCAAAGAATAAATCAGAACTAGTAAAACAGATAGAGGCATACGGACTCAAAGGCAAGCTCGCGGCCCTGGTGCACAAAGAAGAAGCAAAGCGACCTTTCCGGCACCTGCCCAAGCAGTTCTCCAAAGGTATCCTGATCGGCAACGTTGCCATCGTACCCAAGAAGCACACAGGCACAAGATACGTGTACGTGATAGCAGACATGATGGAGGCAAGGATACTGCACGAAGACATCAACCTAAAGCAAACAGCCATCTTGGTGGCACACCACCTGGCAGATGAGAAGACCGTCCCCACAAACATACTGGAACTGGACACCAAGTTCGCCTCACAACTGTTTGACATACAGAGTGCCAAACGCATGATCAGGGAGGCACAGAAGGGCAAGGACGATCTGTCCGAGGATGTGTATTGGGATCGTCTAGACACTGCAAACCACCTAGCGGACGAATGCAAGGGCAGAATACAGCAAATCTTTAATGACACGTTCGGAGCATAGAATATAAATAACAGTATGAACAGCTTAGAATTCACAAAACCAATTACTACAGAGTCATTGTTAAAAGAGTTTGAATCTAGATTCAACATGACAATGGACCTATCAAAATTTAACGAAGAAGAATTACAAGATTACGCAAATCACGTGAGAACAAAGATACACGAGATCACACAGAACACACACTTCGGACAGGAGTTGACAGACAACAACTACCAAAAGAGTCAAATGATGTTAGACGTCATAAACCAAGAAGTTTCACAGAGAAAACTTGGTGAGTATGGCGGTGACATGAGCAATCCAATACTAGACAAGGCAAAAGCACCAATCAAAGACAAACTGGCAAAAGGACAAGCACTTAGTCCAGACGAAAGAGGCGCGGCCTCTAAACTTATGGCAATGAAACAGATGCCAAAAGGTACAGGCACGATGCATGGTGTGAGGGAAGGGGTTGAAGAACAATCAGAATTAATTTTAGCGGCCAAAGACATGATGGACAAAGTAACAGGGTTCTTGGAAACTCTTGCTTCGATGAAGACAGAAGGCATGTTAGAGCTAGCGGACAGAATCAGAGACGAGATGGGTGCTGAGAAATCAGACGCATTCCTACAAAAAATCCAACCAGCGATTGAACAGGCGGAAGCCACTTTAACGACAACCAGACAAGAACTGGACAACGGTGTAAGAATTTTGACCGGAGAAGAAGTAGCATCAGACCCTATGGGCGCCGATGACACGATGGACATGGACACAACAGACGCAGACTTAGATGACTTGGGCACAGATGACCTCGAGACAGATGAGTTTGGCGCCTCTGATGCAGAAGCAGGTGGAACGGAACCTGAAGGCAGAGAACAGAGAGAATCCAAAGAAGTGTTTGAAAACTCAAACAGACTGTACAGCAAACTAGCAGGGAAGTAGTCCTGTGAGGTTTTTCGAATTCCAAAACAAAGATCTAGAGTCAGCACTTGTCAACGTGTTATCCAACATGAAGGGCGATGCGGATGAGAAGGATCAATCAAGTGAGATCAGCATGGATGCGGTCGCAGGCATAATGAACAACACAGGCTATCCAGCATTCAACTATGATGTGTTCAAGAGGATGTATGACGACGGTCAGGAACTGAAGAACATAGTTGCGGACTTCGACAATGAGAAGATAGTGATCAAGACGGACCAAGAAGCAGAGAAAGATCCTGCGATGGACTTCGATGATCAAGGTAGCACGGACAAGGTCAAGCAGATGGCCAAGTCTGCGATGAACAGAAGAAAATAACTCCCACACTAAAAAACAACAATAATTAATAGTATGACCAAGACATACTGTTCCTTTCCATTCCAACATCAGTATGTTCACATGTCCGGATCTGTGAGACTTTGTTGTGCCACAATGGAAAACGCTACAGACAAGAAAGGCAACAGGATACACATGAATAATGATTCGTTGCAGAAGACGTGGAACAGTGACTACATGAAACAAGCAAGACTAAAAATGAAGAATGGAGAAGTGCTAGAGGCCTGTACCAAGTGTGTAGATCAAGAGGCACGTGGTTACAAATCCATGAGGAATGATCATGGAGAAGCAGAGAATCTCGAGAAAGTTAATGAGGATGGATCCATGGACACTATGCCAAACTCCATGGAGTTGCACTTTGGCAATGTGTGTAATTTAAAATGCAAGATGTGTGGACAGGACTATTCAAATCAAATAGGCAAGGAAATATTACAGATCGGAGAGAAGGACAAAGACTTTCTATCCTGGGTCTATAAGCAGAGTGGCAATGTCAACAACTGGACCAACAACCTGTCAGTTGAGTACACATGGTTCCAGAATGAAAGAACCAAGAGCAGACTCATAGAGTACGTTAGCAAATACATAAAGAAGCTGACCATCATAGGTGGTGAGCCGACGGTCATACCAGAGTTCTATGAACTGCTAGACTACTGCTACAAGAACAACACACTTAGGGAAAAAGACATTACGATAGTGACAAATCTCACAAACACCAATCCAAAGATGACGCAGTGGCTACCCGAGATGAAGTCGTGGACCATATGGGCAAGCCTAGACGGTATTGGCGACACAACAGAATACATACGATATCCCAGCAACTTCAAAAAAATCACAGAGAACCTAACCTACTACAAGGAAATGCTGACAGAACATGGCAATGGAGAAATCACATTTAGTCCTGCTATACAACTGCTGAACATACATCAACTAGATGACATGATAAAATGGTTTATAGACTTCTCAGATGGAGCATGGGGAGATACATTTCATGTCTCGTGGATGTCTCAGGTGTGGTATCCACGTATATGCAATTACGACACAGCACCAAAGGATTACAAATTAATGGTGGCAGACAAATTAGAGAAAAGTGCAGAATATTTCTCGAAGTACAAGGGCATCTCTTTCTTTTACAACAAACAAATAGAAAACTTACGGGCAGACCATCTTGATCAAGGTACACAGAAACATCTACAAACATCATTTATCCGATACAACGACACACAAGACAAACATAGAAAAGGTAAAACTTGGCGTGAGTTATTACCTGAGCTGGAAGAAACTTTGACAAAGGCACAAAAGTAATATACAATATGTCTATGAAAATACCAGAAGATGTCATTAAAGACAAGGGCATAGCCTACATACAGAAATATCCATATGGAGAACTTTCCAGGGTAACCAAGAACCACAAGCGACACTATGAGACCCCAGACGGAAGACAGGTACCATCGGTGACAACTGTGTTGAGTGCAACCAAGGACATGACGCACCTACACGCATGGCGCAAGAGGATCGGTTCGGAAAAGGCACAGCAGATCACAACAGAGAGTGCAAACATAGGGACAGTGATGCACAACTCCCTGGAGAAGCACGTGAAAGGCATTGAAAGGAAACCTGGATCCAATCTCATACATCAGAAGGCACACACGATGGCCAATGTGATCATAGACAACGGACTCAAAGATGTTTCAGAAGTGTGGGGATCAGAGGTCTCACTGTACTACGAGGAACTGTACGCAGGCACGACAGACCTTGTCGGTGTGTACAAGGGAGAACCTGCAATCATGGATTTCAAACAGTCACGTAGACTGAAGAAGAAAGAGTGGGTGGACGACTACTACCTCCAATTAGTAGCATATTCAGAGGCACACAACAAACAGTACGGCACACAGATAAAGAGTGGACGTATGTTCATATGCACACAGGCCAACGAATACCAGTCGTTCGACATAGAGAACTACGACTACTGGACTGACCAGTGGTATCGTAAATTGGAGCAATACTACAAGAAGATATTATAAACAGTTTTCAGTAAAGTCTTATCAATCTGTTTACTATTTCTTTTTACTTTTTGGATAGTATACGAATTCCATTTATCAATTATCTTTTTCATCAAGGTTTGTCCTTTTGATATCTTATTACCATAAATTTCGTTCAAATAAATTACATCCAATAACTCTAAATTTCCATTTGTAATTTTATATTTTTGTGCTTCACCGTGTTTCTTGTTCTGTATTTCTTGCCAATGCTTTTCCCTCTTTTCCACTATGTTTGATTTAATTACGTAAAGGCAATCGCACAATACAAGATTTGTGTTCTTATCTATGAAGGAGTGCATTATTATTCCACCAGGATCGTATTTGTCTGAAGTGTCCTTATGGCTAAGGGGTATGTCTATTTGTATTTTGTCTTTTTCTTTAGTAGTTTTTGCCTTGTTTCTTTTATATTCGATCGCGAAATTATTTAACAACGGGTGTTTTCTTTTTAAGACAATGTCATCGCCGTGTAAACCATCGGGCTTGACTCCTCTAAGAAGTAATGCTCCTCTTTGTTCCCAATGTTCATTGTCAAAGTAATTGTCGTCATTTTCTTCCTTGCCGATGTTTATTCTTAATTTTTTATCAAAACGATCTTTTCTGGCTTGGCTCATTTTTTCAGTGATATATTTGTATGCGTTAAACATGTCAAATTTTAACATAGATAGAATATATGTCAATGCCAGTAGTTCAACTAAATATAGTAGATGTATTCCATATACAAAACCTTCAATAAAATCACGGAGAAATTCTATATTGGTAAACAATATAAGAACTATGCCCACTACCTAGGTTCTGGCAAGTTGTTACAGAAGGCCATAGCCAAACACGGCAAACAGAACTTCACCAAGGTAATATTGGAAGACAAATTAACTTCAAAGCAGGCCAGTGAAAGGGAACAGTATTGGATTGACAAAACAGGCGCTCTAGGCAACCAAGGTTACAATATGAACGAGGGTGGCACAGGCGGTGACAACAGCAAACACATCGACTACGCAAACAGGAAGATCAAATACAACACAAAAGGAATGAAACAATATTGGGATTCATTATCTCAGGAACAAAGGACAAATTTACACAGGAGACAAGCAATGGCAAGATCCAAAGGATGGTACGTGAGCAAGGTCAACAGCAGTAAGGAAACTTATGTTCAGAACATAGCAGAATGGTGTGACAAGCACGGCATAGACAAGAGTATGCCCACCGGCTTGAATAATCCCAACAGCAGGCTGTTCCAGAAACAAACAAAAGGCTGGCGTATAAGGCGTAGTGATATGCCCAAATTAAAACCTTATGTGAACAATCAACACAAATCAACAGTCAATATAGGTAAGGGCAAGACCTGGCGTTTGAAGGACGGCAAGCGTGTTTGGATCACTGTATAAATACAGTAAATGTTAACAAAATTTAGAGGAAACCATTAATCGTGCCCATTGTACAAATCTCAAGAATTCAGCACCGAAGAGGTAAGAAAACCGATCTACCGCAATTGGCGGCCGGAGAACTGGGTTGGTCAATCGACGAGCAGAAACTGTACATAGGTAACGGCACAGTGGCGGACGGTGCTCCAGCAGTGGGGAACACTGAGATCATGACTGCCGGAACCTCAGCATTCACAACAGCATTGACTCACACATACAGAGGTTACCTGGCAGATTCAACTCCTGTCTTGACAGGTGCGAGTGGCGACGTATCTAGGACATTACAGAAGAGATTAGATGATTACGTTTCAGTCAAAGACTTTGGTGCGGTTGGAGATGATTCAACAGCAGACGTGGTTGCCATACAGAGAGCAATAGACGAACTATATTCAGACACGGATCAAGACGATGTGAGATCAAGGAGAACATTGTTTTTCCCTGCGGGCACATACAAGATCAATGCATCACTGACCATCCCACCTTACGCACACTTGGTAGGTGAAGGACCAGACAAGACAATAATAAAGAACTCAGCATCGGCACCGGCATTGGTGACAGAAGACGATGACGGGAATGTTTACGGAGACATAGGTAACGCAAGTGCGACGACACCAACACAGATACAGATTTCAAACATGACAATCAGGACATCAGTGGCATACGGTGGACTGTCAATAGATAACGCGACGAAAGTGTTTGTCGATAATTGCAAGTTCCATGGATCATACGTGGCGGGTGGAACGGACTCTGCAAACTCAAAAGGTGTGTCAGTCAGATCAACAACTGCCCTGCCTTGTACGAACATTGTATTCAACCAATGTCAGTTCACGGGCTTCGCCAGACTGGTAGACATGAGTTATGATGTGACGAATGTAAGATTCACGAACTGTGATTTCAACACAGCCTACTATGGTGCCATGCTTGGTGAAACAATGGATGGATCTACAAACGGTTTAACGGTAGGACCAAGGGACATACAGTTCTCAGGTTCGAGCTGGAGCACGATAGGACAACAAGCAATATACGTGAAAGCTTCTAGCACAACAACAGGTATCGGAACTAGAAATGTTATCTCTTATGGTAACTGGTATGCTGAAACTGTTGCCAACAACTTCGAAGGACCAGGATCAATCAGAGAAGTTCCTGTACTACAATACGATAACGATGAGTGTTCATCCGTGATGGATTTCTTTGAGAGGACAGACCTGAGGAGAGCAGACGGCAGTTCAGAATTAAATGCCGCACCAGAATTACAAGGCATTGGAATACAAACCAAAGCAATCAAACAAGAAACTCTCTTAAACAACACATCGTCGGCCACTACGATAAACGAATTTCCGGCACTAGCAGGAAAAGGGTTAATTATAAAATACAAGATAGTAAGAGGAACACTTGACAGGACAGGTGAATTTGTTATCAGTGCATCTACCACAGCAGTCAGTTCCGATGATACCTTCACTGAAAGCGGTGCAGATATCGGAGTTACTCTTTCAGCCACTCTCGACAACAAAGACTCCACGGCAGGCAGTGAAACAGTTGCTCTGAAGTATGTCATGACAAACTCATCAAGTACCAACGCAACCTTTGATTACCAAACAACAATCATAGCATAATACCTACAGTTGTCCACGTAAAACTCTATTATCCAGTAGACAAAAAAGTCTTTTCAATATAATATTAGTATATTATAAAATAGCAAAACGACGTTGTAGTTTTAACCGTAAGACTATGACAGAAAATTAATAAAAAAGTTATAAACACAGATTTAGATAAATATGGATACAATAAAAACAATAATCAAAAATAAAAATTACAAAAACTTAATGCCAAACACCAACTCCTCGACAATCAAAGTACAGAAGAGAGATGGCAAGCAGGAGATCCTAGACATCAACAAAATACATTTCGTCGTTGAGGAGGCCTGCGAAGGTCTGTCAGGTGTCAGTTCGTCACAGATTGAAATGAATGCAAACATCCAGTTCTATGATGGCATGACAACAAAAGATATTCAGAATGTTCTAGTGCGTTCAGCAAATGATCTGATAAGCCTAGAAGCACCCAACTATCAATTTGCCGCGGCGAGACTACTATCCTATGATGTACGTAAAGAAGCACACGGACAGTACGAATACATTCCGTTGTTGAAACTGATTGTACGGAACATTAGGTCAGGAGTGTACGACAAAGGTATCCTCGACAAGTACAACAAGACTGAGATCAAAAAATTAAACACATGGATCAAGAGAGACAGAGATCTTAAATTCACATACGCAGGTCTGAGACAGATATGTGACAAGTATCTTGTGCAGGACAGGAGCACAGGACAACTGTATGAGACCCCACAAGACATGTACATGATGATCGCGGCGACGCTGTTCGCAGAGTATCCAGAGAAGACAAGACTAGGCTATGTTAAGAAATATTACGATGCGATATCACAGCACAAGATAAACATTCCAACGCCGGTGATGGCAGGAGTAAGAACTCCTATAAGACAATTTGCTTCTTGCGTTCTAGTGGACACCGACGACACACTGTCAAGCATATTCTCAAGTGACATGGCGATTGGATTGTACGTTGCCAGAAGAGCAGGCATAGGAATCAACGCAGGACGTATCAGAGGTATCAACAGCAGAATTAGGGGAGGTGAAGTTCAACACACAGGTGTGGTCCCGTTCCTTAAGAAGTTTGAGGCAACAGTGAGATGTTGTACACAGAATGGTGTGAGGGGTGGTAGTGCAACTGTACACTTCCCAATATGGCACCCAGAGATAGAAGACATCCTTGTACTGAAAAACAACAAAGGTACAGAAGACAACAGGGTTAGGAAACTAGATTACTCCATACAAATTACAAAACTGTTCTATGAGAGATTTATGAACGAGGAAGACATCACATTAATATCTCCACACCAAGCACCTGGACTATACGAAGCATTTGGTACAGAGGACTTTGATGACTTGTACTTGAAGTATGAAGCTGACAAGACCATTCCAAAGAAAACAGTTCCAGCACAGGATCTGTTTGGAGACTTATTAAAAGAGAGAGCAGAGACAGGACGTATATACATAATGAATTTGGACCACTGTAACTCACACAGTTCATTCAAGGACAAAGTTTCAATGAGTAATCTATGTCAAGAGATCACACTACCCACCACACCCATACAGGACATACACGATGACCAAGGAGAGATTGCACTTTGTATTCTTTCAGCAGTCAACGTCGGTGGATTGAATGATTTGGGTGAACTAGAGAACATATGTGATCTGGCAGTTAGAGCACTGGAACAGATCATAGACTACCAAGACTATCCAGTTAAGGCGGCGGAAGTTAGTACAAAGAGAAGAAGAAGCCTAGGTATTGGTTACATTGGACTGGCGCACTATCTAGCAAAACATGGTGTTAAGTATTCTGATCCAAAGGCATGGGATCTAGTTGATAGACTTTCAGAAGCATTCCAATATCACCTGTTGAAAGCAAGTAACAATCTTGCAAAAGAAAAAGGCAAGTGCGAAGCATTTGACAGAACAAAATACGCAGACGGCCTACTGCCAATAGATCACTACAAGAAAGACGTAGACAAGATCGTTCCACACAAACAGAGAATGGCATGGGAAAGTTTAAGAAAAGACATCGCCAAGCATGGACTAAGACACAGCACACTGTCAGCACAGATGCCAAGTGAGAGTAGTTCAGTGGTTTCAAACGAGACAAACGGTATAGAACCACCTAGAGCATTGTTGTCAATCAAGAAAAGCAAGAAAGGACCACTGAAGCAGATTGCACCAGGGTTCCCCAAACTTAAAAATGATTACACTCTGCTATGGGACATGCCAGACAACACAGGCTATATCAATGTTGTGGCAATGATGCAGAAGTACTTCGATCAAGCCATATCAGGCAACTGGAGTTACAACCCCACACACTTTGAAAACAACGAAGTTCCACTATCAGTCATGGCCAATGACATGCTGACAGCATACAAACTTGGTTGGAAAACAAGTTACTATCAAAACACATACGACTTCAAAGGCGATGACGAAGACGTACAACCAGCTGGACTGAGTGCTACTATAGACACTGATGATGGTGAGGATGTAGAATTACCTGAAAACCTAATAAGTAGTGACACTGACATCGACGGCGAAGACTGCGATGCTTGTACAATATAATGGCAAAAACTGTTTTTAACACAACGAAAGTTGACTGGATGAAGCAACCAATGTTCTTTGGTGAGGACATGGCCATCCAACGTTATGACGATATCAAATACCCACAGTTCGACAAGTTGAATCAAACCATGCTGGGTTACTTCTGGAGAGCAGAAGAAGTCAGTTTGCAGAAGGACAGAGCAGACTTCATGAACTTCAGACCAGAACAGAAACACATATTCACGTCAAACTTGAAATACCAAACACTGCTTGACAGTGTGCAAGGCAGAGGCCCAAGTTTGGCATTCCTACCATACTGTTCAAATCCTGAACTGGAAGGTTGCATAGTGACATGGGACTTCTTTGAAACTATCCACTCAAGAGCATACACTCACATCATGAAGAACGTTTATTCAGATCCTGCAGAAGTGTTCGACACCATACTAGAAGACAAAGAGATCCTAAAGAGAGCTAAAACCGTCACAGAGAACTATGACAAGTTCAACAAGATGGCACTGGAATACACAGTCAAAGGCAAGGGAGATATCATAGAACTTAAAAGAGCATTGTATCTTGCAATGGTGACTGTTAACCTGTTAGAGGGATTGAGATTTTACATATCATTCGCCTGCACATTCGCATTTGGCGAACTCAAACTCATGGAAGGCTCTGCTAAACTTTTATCGCTGATAGCAAGGGACGAAGCAACACACTTGAATCTGTCCACACACGTTATCAAGGCATGGCAGAAGGGTGATGATGCAGAGATGACCAAGGCCATGAAAGGCACAGAGAAAGAAGTAATTCAGATGTTCAAGAACACAGTGGACGAAGAGAAAGCATGGGCCAAGTACCTGTTCAAAGATGGATCTATCATAGGACTTAACGAGAAACTGTTGGGCAACTATGTGGAATGGATCGCAAACAAGAGATTGAGAGCGTTGGGATTTGATGCAATATATGATGTATCAGCATCACAAAATCCGCTACCTTGGACACAGCATTGGTTGTCAAGCAAAGGTATGCAGGTGGCACCACAAGAGACAGAAGTCGAGAGTTATATCGTTGGTGGCATCAAGCAAGATGTCAAGAAAGGCCAATTCAGCAAATTCAAACTGTAATACATCATGAGATTTTTAATACTTTTATTGCTACTGACATCATGTGGTAGTATAGGAGCAGTGGTAGGCACAGGCACCAGCTCATACGAAACCTATAAAACTGTGACCTATGCCAAAAGTGCCGTTGATCTCAGTTTGTCAGCCAGTGGCAAGAAGACCACAGACGACCATATGCTATCGTCAATTACCGGATATGATTGCAAGGTGAAAAGGGTTTTGAAAGAAGGTCTACATGCTATTTGTAAATCTTTTAACCGTCCACCACCATTTGCCGGCAAGTAGCACCGGCGATTTTCACTACACATAAATACTGGCACATGCCACAACTATCAAGAGGCGGCGACCTAGCCGCAACAGGACACACTTGTACTTTCGTCATACCCGTTGTGGCGACACAGTTCACTGTGATGGCCAACGGAATACCAGTCGCCAGACAAGGTGACCCAGTTGTGCCACACACTATAAAGAAAGGTCTTGACTGCATCGGCCATGGTGCCAGTATCAATGCAGGTTCCAGCTCAGTGTTCGCACAAGGTGTACCAGTAGCGAGGGTGGGTGACAGCACGGACCAGGATGCCATGATACAAGGAGCACCAAACGTGTTCGCTGGAGGATAATCATGTCAGTAAACAAAGGTCTAAAATCACTTGCGGAATCCTCTCCTGGATTCTCCAACCAAGCTCTGGAGAACGCAATAAACCAATTCAAAGTGGGATGGGTACTCAAAGGTTTCCAATTGGATTCTGTTATCGAGTCCAATGCTGTACTGACCACTTCACAGAAGACAGACATCAAGGAAGAGATCAACAACGTCGCCCACATCAACATGGGCAGTGTGCTCGGTGATCTATTGAGACACACCAACAGCATACTGGATGCCACTATTGTTCCTATACCATCTTCAGAGCCGCAGACGGCAACCTTCGTAGAGCTATTGCAAACTGTACAGGCCATACAAACCATAATCCCGAATCTGTTTGGGGTGAGTGCATCCGATAAGAGCAGGGGCGTGAACGATCACTTTGGCACACTGAACAACAAGTTCGTGGAGACCGAGGACAGCACGGCGCCTGTGTTCACGACACTGAACGAAGCGATAACTTTTATCAACAACGCAGGACTGTCCGCGGACACGGCACTGCAGACGGCATATGACAATCTAAAAAATTTCATCAATTCGGTAGTGGCCGACAGCACGGACTTCCAGCAGACACTGGACACGTTTTCAGCGGCGGTGGCAACAGCACACACCAACCTCAACAACGCATTGGCGTCAGAACCATACCTGTCAAACAAAACGAAACTCATCGAGACGAGAGAGAAGATCACTGTGCAGGTAGCACTAGAGGAAAGCAATTTATCCGGTATAAGAGGTTTCATCACTGCATTGACTAACCATTCGAGTTTTGCATCATTGGCCCAGGACGAAACCCTAAAAAAATTAATGCTTAATATTTCACAGAACAAAGAATGGAAAAATTATTTTGAGAACTATACGGAAAATTCGGCCAATCTAAATCCCTTATACACCATAAACTCAGATTCGGACAAGAGTGCCGTGGTGGAGCAGGTGCTACGTGACCGGGGACTGCCTGATGTACTAGATTCCGTGGACCTGAATTCCGTGTCGCAGAAAGCCCAACGTGACAACAGGATCAACACTGCCAACTACGACAGGTTGACTGTGGAACAGCAGATAACCCAGAGCTGTGAGCAGTTGGCCATAACAACAGCCAATAGATCAATTTACAACCAGAGTCAATCACTGCTGGACAACATGAACCAGCATGACAGAGACCAGGTAGCGACAGCACTAGACCTAAACGAATCTTCCAACACCCTGAGCTAATGTTCACGGATATACAAGGCGCCTGGCCCACACACGAGAGGATGATCCTTGTGTCCTGCGATGAGACGTACTTCAACCGATACTTCCCTAGATTCTACAAGACATTCACCAAACACTGGCAATTGCCTATACACGCACACCTCATAGATCCAAGCAAAGAGTCACTGGCAAGACTGGCAAAACTAGGAGTATCACACACGTGGTGCCAAACTGAGGATTACGATTGGCACAATGCCGTTGCTGTGTTCAAGAAAGAAAACAACATCACACAACGGAATCATGAAACAGTGAAACAATGGCTGTACGAATGCTATTGCCAATGCCAGCGATTTGTGGTAATGGGTTCCAGGATGACTGAGAAACAGTCAGTGATAGTGGCTGATGTAGATGCCTATGCACAGAAGACACCATCGGAGGAACAGATGCAACTGCTGTTTTCATGCTCTGCGTTCACAGAATTCAATGGAAGACTCATGGCCACGTTCTGCCATTTCCATCCCGACCAACTCAGCCAGATCAGACGGCTGTCATCAATGATTGTTGATCGGTTGACCCGATGTTTCGTGCAGGGGTTGGATCAGAAGGCCCTGAAGGAATTGTTCAGGACCGCCAGGATAGACCTCAAACACATAGAGTGGATCAGGCATCTGGACATAAAGAAAAAAAAAGATTTGAAGCAACATGCAAAGGGTTTGATATATCACGAGAAGGGCCAGAGGGGCAAGATCAAGCACGCCAGCGTCCTCAGTCCATGCACAACGTTTGAGAACGTTATTGGCTGGGAAAATATGGAGTAAGTGCCCTTTTAAAAACTGTAAAAAATATTGACAAACAGACATTTATCTTGTAAAATCTAACTTAATTAACAATTAAAAATATTAAAAATAGGAGAGATAATGAAGAAAATATTCATTTCAATATTTACTTTTTTAGCATTGGTTGGTGCACCAATTACCAGTTCTGCACAGGATGTTAAAATAGGAGTAATTTATCCACTGACAGGAGCATCGGCCCAGATTGGCAAAGATGCGGTGGCGGCTGTTAAAACCGCTCTGGATATTATCAATAACAAGCACAACATACCCGGAATGCCGTTGGCCAAAGACGCAGGATTGAAGGGGCTTAATGGTGCCAAAGTATCTATAGTAGTTGGCGACCATACCGGTAAACCAGATGTGGGAGTTAGTGAAACTGAAAAGATGTTGAACAAAGATGGCGTACATGCGATGTATGGTGCGTACTATTCTTCGGTTGTGGCCGCCGCGAGTCAAGTCACTGAGAGGGCAGGAGTTCCCTTCGTGAATGGAGATTCCGCTTCCCCTAAACTGACAAAGAGAGGCTTTAAGTATTTCTTCAGAGTGTCACCACATGACGGTGAATTCACTCAGTTGATGTTTGAGTTCATCAACGACTTCAACCTTAAAAACGGCACCAATCTGAACACCCTTGGAATCATACATGAGGACACACTATGGGGTTCTGATAGTGGTATGACACAGAACGCAATGGCTAAGGAGCAAGGCTTCGATGTTGTTGAAAAAATTAGCTATAAAGCAAAAACAACTTCTTTAAGTTCTGAAGTACAGATATTAAAAGCAAAAAACCCTGATGTCTTACTACCTTCTCAGTATACAGCAGATGCGTTCTTGTTCTTGAACACTGCTAAAGAACTAGATTACAATCCTAAAATGTTGATAGCCCAGAACAGTGGATATGTTGATCCCACATTCATATCAACCATGGGCAACAAGGCCGAGGGTGTGATCTCTAGATCACCTTTCAATACCGATCTGGCAAAAACAATCCCAATGATTGGTGCTGTCAACGAGATATTCAAAAAGTACTCTGGTGGAAGAGACTTGTCGGATGTTCCTGCGAGGGCGTTCACTGGTTTTATGGCACTGGCCGTAGCAATCAACAATGCCGGTTCCACAGATCCCGAGAAGATCAGACAGGCACTGGTTGAACTAGACATACCAGCGGAATCCTTGATTGTACCTTACAGAGGTATTAAATTTGGACCGGATGGTCAGAATGCCAAAGTCAGGGGAATCATGATGCAAGTGCAAAATGGCAAGTACTGTACTGTTTACCCATATGAACTAGCGGCTTGTGATCTTGTTTATCCAATGCCTACATGGGATCAGAAATAGCCCAGAAATAACAAAGGCACCAGTGTCAACATAACCCGCAATCATGACTTCAGAAATAATTCTACAAGCCGTTGTAACAGGACTAATGGTGGGAATGATATATGCACTGATCGCCGCTGGCCTGAGTTTGATTTTTGGATTAATGGAGATCGTTAATTTTGCCCATGGAGAGCACTTGATGTTGTCCATGTTCTCATCTTTTTGGCTATGGTCTTTGTTTGGACTGGATCCCTTGTACTCCATTCCGATCACAATTCTGTTGATGGCGGTGATTGGAGTGCTAACCCATTATTTTCTGATAAGATACATCCTGAAGGCAAAAATGCTGATCCAGATCTGTGCGACTTTTGGACTATCAATTTTCATTAGATCAATCGCTCAACTGCTGTGGACTCCTGATTACAGGAGTATTAGCAATCCTCTATTGGAGGGAAGGTTGGAACTAGGACCAATTTTTATTGGTCAACCCCAATTGTTTGCGAGTCTAGTATGTCTGATGGCCTTTATAGGTCTATATTTGTTTGTGACAAGAACCAAGACAGGTATGGGCCTACAAGCCACAGCACAGGATCGCCAGGCGGCTGAGATTTTAGGCATTCCTTCAAACAAAATGTTTGCCATTGGGTGGGCTGTCGGGTTAGGATGTGTGGGTGTTGCCGGTGGCATGATGACTAACTATTTTTTTATATTTACTGATGTGGGCGTCTACTTTGCCCTATTCGCCTTTGTGGCCGTTGCTCTGGGAGGGTTTGGAAGTATCATGGGGTGCCTGTATGCCGGAGTGATCATAGGCCTGGTAGAATCCTTGGGCGGTCTACTGATTGACCCATCATTTAAACTTCTGTATGTTTTCGTGATCTACTTATTGGTGGTTATTTGCAGACCACAGGGTCTCTTTGGGAGATATTGATGCAGGATAAATTATCATTAGCTAAATCAGAACCTCTCTGGCACACAAATAAAAAGATTTTATATTCTATAATCTCTACAGTTTTATTATTATTTTGTTTGCCCTTGTTTGATCTGAATCCATTTTACCTGCATCTATTCATAATGATCTTTATGTACAGCGTGATGGCCCAGTCATGGAATGTGATAGCAGGTTTCTCTGGGCAGATCAGTTTAGGACACGGCGCCTTTTTTGGTATCGGGGCCTATGCAACTTCTTTCTTGTACACTCATTATGGAATATCCCCATGGATAGGTATTTTGTTTGGAATACTGGTATCGGCGGTCTTCGCGATATTGATCGGGATACCGATGTTGAGACTTCGTGGTCATTACTTTGCTATCGCGACTTTACTAATCGGCATAAGTTTCCAATTGGTTTTCCAAAGGTGGGAATTAGTGGGGGCGGCATCAGGTTTATGGGTACCCATGACTTCGGGCGACTCTTGGTTGGCCCTACAGTTCCATACAAGTAAAGTGCCCTACTATTATATTTTTTTGATATTTTTCATAGTCACTTTCTATCTTGTCTGGGTTTTGAGTAGGTCGAAACTAGGATACAGATTACGGGCAGTCAGGGACGACCCACAGGCCGCGTCGAGTCTATGCATAAATGTTTCAAATTACAAAATAATGGCATATGTGCTATCAGCCATGATAATGGCTCCGATGGGCAGTCTGTTCGCTCAATATATCCTGGTCATAGATCCTGCCAGAGTATTCACGATAGAAACCTCAATAATTGTTTTATTGATCACTGTGCTTGGAGGGGTAGGCAATGTTTGGGGACCTCTCATAGGAGCATCGATATTGATCCCCTTATCCGAATATTCGAGAATCTATCTGGGAGGCACCGGTGGTGCGGTTGACTTGATTTTCTATGGGTTAATTCTTATGCTTATTTGTATATTCAGACCCAATGGTCTGGTATCTCTTGTGCCAAAACATATTCTAGCTAGAAAGAGACCACAATGAAAATTTTGTCAGTGGAAAACCTATCCAAATCATTTGGCGGAATCAAAGCCAATGATAAAATTTCCATAGAAGTAGATGAGGGTTCGATCTTGGGTGTTATAGGTCCGAATGGTGCAGGAAAATCAACACTATTTGATCTAATAACAGGGTACACAAAAGCTGATAGTGGAAAGGTAGAATTATTTGGCAAAGATATTTTTAGACTAAGCCCTAACAGGATAAGCAGTCTAGGGGTAGGTAGGACATTTCAAAAACTTAAACCTTTTGCTGACCAAACATTGTTAGAAAATGTCATGATAGGTTCGTTTGTAAAAGAGGCAAATATTAAAAAGGCCAGAGACAGGGCATTAGAGATAATCGATTTTGTAGATCTTATAGATATGAGACATCACTATGCGAAAGAGCTATCAACCGGACAAAGGAAAAGATTAGAGATGGCAAGGGCAATGGCGATAGAACCCAAGTTATTGTTAATGGATGAAGTTACAGGGGGTGTTGATCAAAAAACGATACCCGGCCTGGTTGAATTAATTAAAAAATTAAAAAAGTCTGGTGTTACGATTATCACGATCGAACACAACATCAATATCATAATGGAAATTTCTGACAATATACTAGCTTTAGACCAAGGCAAAAGAATTGCTTATGGATCACCAAAACAAATCCAAAACAACAACCGAGTCGTGGACTCTTACCTAGGAACATATGACGCTACTTGATGTCAAAAACATTGATGTCTTATATGATGACTTCCAGGTCATCTGGGACATTTCACTCAATGTGAAGGAGGGTGAAATGGTTGCTCTTTTGGGGCCTAATGGATCTGGCAAAAGCACAATTTTGAATACAATCAGTAACCTAGTTAGTCATAAGAATGGAAGTATATATTTTAAGAATAATTTAATTTCCAATGTCCCAACACATGTAAGAACTGCATTAGGGATCTCACATGTCCTCGAAAGGCGTAGAGTTTTCCCCCATCTCACAGTCAAACAGAACCTGTTACTGGGTGCGTGGCACCCTAAGGCCATGGAGGAATCAGACAGCTCACTGAAAAAAATACATAAAATCTTTCCCAAATTAGAAACAAGGTCAAATCAACTCGCTCGCACAATGTCAGGTGGTGAACAGCAAATGCTCGCCATAGCAAGAGGCTTGATGGGCCTTCCAAAACTTCTGATGGTGGACGAACCTTTTCTAGGACTGTCCCCAATGGTCATGAAAGATCTTATTAAAGTATTCAAAAATATAGTAAGTGAGGGAATATCAATTCTTTTCGTAGAACAAAATGTTAGACTGGCACTGAGCATGGCAGACAGAGGTTATGTGCTTGAAAGTGGAAGATTAGTCATAGATGGCAATTCAAAAGATCTAATCAACAACGAAAAAGTTAAAAAAGTTTTCCTAGGAAATTAATTACAAAGCGGTCAAAACGTTGTTTAACGTATCTGTGATCGGTGTTTGTGCCCCACTTCTGTTGCAAGGCAGGGGCCGCCCCTGAAATTATTGGGTATTACGCCGCTAATCTCAATTCAGTTTTGCTTGTTAACAATAATGTTAGGTCAGCAAAACCTAATGCTCTTTTGTTTGCATTTATAAACTGGACGTATCCTCGTGCCTACTGGGTAAACTCCTAAGTCCTTTACTCATCTGTCGAAACCGATCACCCCCGTAAAGCAT
>Ga0209192_10001328_pt1 | contig 19903 bp, 10 predicted proteins | sample ArcticOcean_MG_C_11_FD_187433 | JGI IMG/M metagenome (GOLD analysis project Ga0209192, IMG submission 187433) | Marine microbial communities from western Arctic Ocean - ArcticOcean_MG_CB2_154 (SPAdes) (version 2) | ecosystem: Environmental > Aquatic > Marine > Oceanic | place: Arctic Ocean... | reverse complement strand
TCACCTGCAGGACTCGTTCCTTTATAAGATCTTTTTTGGTTTCTTAAAACCAACGCTTTGTCTTCTATATAACTATCTTCTTCGGTCATATAACCACTATATTTATCTTTTAACAAATGGTCTCCGTCGGCTCCTGGAACGATATCTCCCGATTCTAGATCTCTTAATGTTCCCGAAGTCCAATTAGCAGAATTTATCGTTGCTTCGTCAAAATGATCTTCCCATATTTTTGTATAACCTTCTGGCACAAAATTACCTCCTTTATCTTGAATCACTTCCTCCTCTACAGGATCAACACTGACTGTTACTTGATTTCCTTTACATGAGTATAGGGTATATATTACAGAAAGTTGAACAAATAAAACACTACAGAATATTTTTTTCATTTTATTAAAATATTTGAATTATAAGAATAGTTTTTTAGCCAAAAATCAGGTGTTTATAATTTACAAGAAAACACTTAAAAGTCATCATTAATTAAAAATTTTGTATTTTTTTCTTTTGGTATTGCTGCCTGCGTATTTTTCCACCAGTTTTCAAGTTCTTCTTTTAGTTTAGAAACCATTACTGGATTTTTCTGAGCAACATTGTTTTTCTCTCCAATATCATGTTTTAAATTAAAGAGTTCTATACTCTTGTCTTCAAAATAATAATGCAATTTCCAATTTCCTTTTCGAATTACCGAACCGGGCCTTGTTCGAAATAAAGAATCTCTATTTTCGTTTTTAAAATTTTTCCATTTTTTTGATTGAATGTAAACAGGAAAATGCCAAAAAAGTGATCTATCAATGTTGTTTTGTTTCTTAGTTAGAATAGGTAATAAATCAGTTCCATCTAGCAATCCGTTGTATTTTGAAATAGTAGCTGCATGTAAAATTGTTGGAAAAACATCTAAATGTGATACAGGGATTTCACTTTTAGAATTCTCTTCAATTTTATTTTTCCAAACAACCACAAAAGGTTCTCGAATCCCTCCTTCGTAATAACTTCCTTTCCCAGCTCTTAAAGGTTTTTGATCTGTGATTCCGAACAATCCACCATTATCAGAAGTGAAAATTATTAGGGTGTTTGGGTCTTTTAAACTGTTTAATAATAATCCAATGTTTCGGTCAAGGTTTTCAACCATCGTAGCATACTTCGCATTTCCTTGACCATTATGAGGTATTTTGCTTGTATATTTTGGCAACAATTCTTTCACAGGATTGATTGGTAAATGCACTGCATACGGAGAATAATATAGAAAGAAAGGCTGCTGTGAATTTTGAATAAATAGCATGGCTTTTTCTGTAATTAAATCGGTTAAATAGGAGTTTTCTCCTTTTTCAACAACAACGTTTTTATAGGGCGGATAATAACTCTTGGGAAATCCCGCATGGCTTCCACCGATATTGACATCAAAGCCAAAGGTTTTAGGGTCGTCTGATAAATGCCACTTCCCTGCATGGCATGTTACATATCCGTTTTCTTTTAAAATTTGTGGAATCACTTTTAATTTACTAGAAAGGGTTCTCGTGTTTTTTATGGGAATTAACTTTCGGTCCTTTGCTTTGCCTCTTTCCGAAGTATTTACAGTATATATGCCATGTCGTGGTGTCCATAACCCTGTCATCAGAGAGGCCCTGCTTGGTGCGCAATTAGATGCGGCTGCATACCCATTTGTAAAAATCATTCCTTGAGAGGCTAGTTTATCTATATTTGGAGTCTCGTAATATTTTGACCCCATAAAACCAACATCTTTCCACCCCATATCATCGATATTAATTAATATAATATTTGGAGGTATATTTTCTTGGGCATTTAGAAGCTGAGTATATAAAAAAATAGCAAGTACTAATTTAATTTTCATATTTTTTATTCAAAATTTAGTTCAATTGCATTGCTACTCAATACATTCCCTAGAGCTTTAACTTTTACAGCTCCTTTGGCACCTTTATTAGATTGCACAATCAACATTGCAATGCCGTTATTTGTAATTACTGTATTTGAATTATAAGGACCTGGATTTGTATTACTTCCGTTATCAACCCCCAAGCTCCTGACATTTCCTTGAATAGAGAAGGTGATTTTCTTGTTACTGTGCAAAACAGGATTCCCTTTTTTATCAAACAATCGAGCAATAATATGAGCAACATCGTAACCGTCTGAATTTAATTGTTTTTTGTCTGTTGTAAGCAGAATAGTAGCGGGCTCTAGAGCGGTTTGAATTGTTGCTTCCATTTTTTGGTTTTTTGCAACCAATTTTCCTTCACGAAACGGGACCAGCCATTTGTAAATTCTATCTGGAAAATCCGACAAATATTTCATTCCCAAAGATTGATCATTTAAAAATAATTCCACGCTATCTATGTTTGAAATTACCTCGACAATGATTTGTTCGTCATGAACATAATTCCAATGTTCATTTACGTCTTGCCATTTCCAAGTTTTAAACTTCCAACCCTCTTTTTTCTTATAACTGATTTTTCCTTTAGAATCAATCTCATATTCTGAATCTTTTAATTTTTGTGAACTTATGTATATATGAGGTTCATTATTCCATAACGATTTAAACATATGGTAACGAGGTTTTTCAAATCCAGCTAAATCTAGCAGTCCACTTCCAGATCCTTTTTTTGGCCATTTACCAGACGCTTCTCCTAAGTAATCTATTCCTGTCCAAAGAAAAACACCTGCCACAAAAGGACGATCTAAAGCCGCTTTCCATTCGTGCCATTGTCCCCAATTTTCTGTCCCCATAACAGGTTTATTTGGGTAATTTCTATGCGCATAATCGTAAATAGCTTGTCTGTAGCTAAATCCTACTACATCTAAGGCATCTGTATACCCAGTTTCAAAACTACCGGTTGGTATGATACAATTTGCGGTTATGAATCGTGTGGTGTCTAATTGTCTTGTCCAATTTGCTAATTTTTGAGCGGTATTTCCAATAGTGAACTCAGAAGATGGTAAACTTTTATACATCGCTCCAATTTGCTCTGGAGTATTGGGAGGTTCTGCCCAGCGGCGCTGTGCAACACGTTTATCCCCTTTGTAATATCCAGTAGCTGCTTTTACGTTGGGGTATGTCCATTCAATTTCATTACCAATACTCCATTGAAAAATGGAGGGGTGATTTCTGTGGGCCAATACAGTATTCTTCAAATCCTTTTCTGCAGTTTCTCTAAAATGATCTGCAAGACCTCTAGAAATATAATCGTCATGCCTTTCCCAGACATTTAATCGTTTGTCTTTGGGGTAATCCCATTCGTCAAAAAATTCATCTTGTACCAAAAAACCAAGTTCATCGCAAACATCCAAAAATTCTTGCGAAGCTGGGTTGTGAGCAGACCGTATTGCATTGGCTCCCATTTCTTTCAATTTCTTTAGCCGTCTTATCCAAACATTTTTGGGAACAGCAGCACCTACCAAACCAGCATCATGATGAATGTTGACCCCTTTAATCTTTATATTTTCACCATTTAAAAAGAAGCCTAATTCAGGGTCAAATCTAAATCTTCTAATACCAAAAATGGTCGAATGTTCATCGAATAATTCATTGTTTACATATACTGAAGTAATTGCCTTGTAAAGATGGGGGGTTTTTGGAGACCATAGCCGAGGAGCTTCAATCTCACCTTCTTGATAAAAGATTTGATTTTGTGGTTTTAAGTATTTATTTTCATTGATAAGTTCTAAAACTAGGTTGTTGTTGTGATCATAAATTCTGGTTATGATATCAGCAATTTGTGTTGTTGAATATTGATTGTCTAATGCTACTTGAAGATGAACTTTTGCAAAAGATTTAGAGACCTCTGGAGTTGTTATATAAGTTCCCCAAATAGGAATGTGCAGTTTATTGGTTTTTATTAGTTTAACATTTCTATAGATTCCAGAGCCCGTATACCATCGACTATCTATAGATCTACTATGATTTACTTTTACTGAGATAATATTTCCTTTCCCATTTTTATTAAGATACTTGGTAATATCAAATTTAAAAGGAGCATATCCATATTTTTGAGCACCTACTTTTTTGGCGTTTACCCATATTTCTGAACGATTATAAACTCCATCAAATAGCACAGAAACAACCTCATTTTTTTGAAAATGCATGTCAAAATGTTTTCGATACCATCCCCTTCCACCAGGTAAATATCCAGTGGCTCCATCTCCTTTGATAGAATCAAAAGGGGATTCTATACTCCAATCGTGGGGTAATTGAACAGTTTTCCAATTTGAATCATCAAAATTGTTTTGATAAGCAACGTCTAGGCTATCCATCAACGAGAATTTCCATTCAAAATTAAAGTCCCTCTCAAATGTGATTTTCTTACTCTGAGCACATCCAGCCATTATTAATGTAAATAATAGAAAATATGTAAAAGAAAGAATTCTACCGTATATCATTTTAACTCTTTTAAATTTTTAATTACTCGATGAATTTCTGTTGTTGTTTTCCAACTTCGTTAATTTTATACTGTTGAAGTTGCTTTTTTACTTTTTGTAACTCAACACGCATTTTTTTTAATGTTTTACTTTCATCTTTTAAAGTTAAATTTACATTACGAATAGCTTTCTTAGGCAATTCACTATAAGATAAATCTTGCCTCGATGCTACTGTACTATATTCAATTTCTGCAAAATCTGGAACATTTATACCATCTTTAAGTAATTCTGCTTTTACATGAATTTTTCCTGGTTTTATAGAAGATCTAACAAGCGCAACCGCTTCTCCCCAAAGTAGTTTTTGTGGGTTGATAGCATTTTCTTCACCTCCAATTAATTCGCCTTCACCTTCAACTGTAAAGCGAACAATTTCATCGCTCAATCGTTTAATTGCTCCGCCAGCATCTACCAAATATGCTACCACCGTGGTAATATCGCTTCCATCTGCCACAGGTTGAATTCTAGAATCATCTACTTTTAAAATCAATCTTCGCTTTCTCCCTACCGGCCATCGTATGTGGTCTGTAACTACTTTTCCGTTGATGATTCCTTCAGCTTTCATTAAAGCTCCTTCAACATATTTTTGATTGATCTTACCGTATCCTTTTTTGTTCTTGTTTCTTACATCTGTATATTTAAATACGTTTTTAAAAACGACAGGAACTCGCGGAACAGGACTGTTTGAATCAATTGCTTTTTTTACACCAACTTCTTCACCATATAAGGTTAATTTCACCGCTTCACAATTGGTAAATACCACGACATCTTCAGGTGAAAAAGGGCTCATTAAATGAGCAACATATACAAAAGGTGCTGCTTTTACATGTGGTACATCTTCTAAACCCTTGGTGGGTAAAAGACTTTTAAGTAAGTAATATGAAAATTTGGGCTGTCGGTAAGCATCCATGATACCACCCCAAAAAGGGTCTGGGTGATATCCGCGCTGATGATCAAAAGGGTGCCAAAGTGTTGCACCAATCAAAGAGCTACTCGCACCGTAAATCATAGTTAGCGATGGCCACATAATATTCTTATCACCTTCCATCCAGTCTTCTTTAAAGTAGTGCATCGATTGTCTTATTTGCGGTATCTCTCCCCATTGTTTTGCCACACGACTTACCGAATTATGATCTACCCAATTGTCTACAAAATCACCCCATTCACGTTTAAAAATAGATTTATTATTATGCTTCAAAACAATATCATTAGCATACAATGCATCAAAATATTTTTGAGATTGTGATCTGTGCGTGCGAGCATCTGCAACAGTATATTTCCCTGAATAGGGGTATTCTTCTTTTGCTGCTTGGGTAGCTTTTAGTGCATATTCATCAGGAAAGTGGGTTTCATTTGGAACAATTTCCCATAACAAAACTGATGGACGATTTCGTTCAAGACGAAATAAATTACGGACATCCTTCAGCATACGTTCCATAAAAATAGGTTTCTTATTCCAAAACTGCCATCCCGGAATTGTCGTTACTGTAAACAAACCAAGCTCGTCACAAGCATCCATAAACGCAGGATCCTGAATATAATGTGCAGAACGAATGACACGCATACCTGTTTGACGTAATTTTAAAGCATCTCGGTAATGTAAGTTATTTGGTAATGCATGACCTATATGTGCAAAATCTTGATGTCTGTTGGCTCCAATTAATTTTTCAGGATAACGCTTTCCGTTTAGATAAAAACCATCTTTCCCTCTCATTTCTATGGTTCGGATTCCAATGCGCTTTCTAAATTCATCTAACACCTTTCCTTTTTTATTTTTTATCGTTACAAACAAGTTGTATAAATGTGGACTGTCTGGTGACCAAAGTTTTGGTTTTTTAACGGTTAATTTTAGCGTTGCTTTTTCAGAACTTTTGCTTGCAAGTGTCAGCGCTTTTTTTGCTGTGGCCACCTCTGTTCCGTTTTTATCTTTTAAGGATAATAACAATTTCACATTGCTACCAATTCCATCATTGGCGATGTCTACATCTACAACTACTTTTGCAGATTTTTCTGAGAGCGATTCATAATGCACAAACACGCCGCCACCAGCTACTTTGTCTACCGCTAAAGGATGCGTTACGTACACTTTATTATGCGTAATTAGCCATACGTCTCTGTAAATACCACCAAAATAGGTGAAATCTAAGGTTTCCTGAGGTTTTCCTGGGGGATAAAGTGGGTCATTGCTATTGTCAGCACGTACGGCGATGACGTTGCTTTCACCAACTTTCAAATACTTAGAAACATCAATGTGTATTGGGTAGTACGAACCAAAATTCTCTCGGACTAATTCACCATTAATCCAGATTTTTGATTTCCCCATAATACCCTCAAAATGCAGCATTGTCTTTTTCCCTTTTGAGGCAACATCGGGAGTAAAATATTTTCTATACCAAGCAGGTCCTTGGTAATTTACCCCTCCACTTGCAACTAATGGAAGTAATTCTAAGCCATCAGGTAAATTCACCACACTCCATTTGCTATCATCAAAATTTACAGCCTCAGCACCTGCAACATCTTGTTTGATAAACCGCCACCCAACATTAAAATTGCTTGCTTTTCTGACGTCTTGATTCGTTTGATAAAAACCTGCAGTTGAAAACTCTTGACTTCTTGCATTGAAACAAAAACTAAGTAGTATTAGTCCCAGTATATTTAAATTATTTTTCATAATTGGTTAAACCTTAAAAAAAAGTTGTTAATTATCTGTTTATTTTTATGTGGTCAATTTCTATAGTTGCTCCTTTTTTTGCTTTAAAACTGATATCTAGTGAATTGATCACACCTTTCCAATTTGCCTCTGAAAGTTTTATTTCTAAGTTAGTGTATTGATTGATTGCCTTAATTTTACTTTTTCCAATGAAGCTTTTATTCGCTAAAACACTCACTGTTAAATCTGTATCTGATTTTAACTTTAGTAGCAGCGTCTTATCTTCTTTGGTCGTTTTAATCGCTAAGTTTTCTCTAGAAAGAGTACCCTTTCTCTTGTTCAAAGTAAAATCTAGATAACCTAAAAATCCTGCTAAATTGGATCTGATATCATTTGAGAACCAACCTTCAGTTTGCCAACCTCCATTATTGAAATCAAAGAGTAACAGCCCATCTTTGGGATTTCTGTTGTTTAGCGTTTCCCACTTATCGGACAAACCATCACCATCACTATCCGTTCTGTAAACTTCATATTCTGCATTCACCCCTTCACCCCATTTTTTTTCTTCACCGTTAGCGATTAAACTTTCAATAGGTTCTTCTTCAATGCCTTTGTCTCCTTTGGCTAGCCATTTAGACAATATCTTTCGATGTTGTTTCAGCTCTTTTTTGTAGACAGGATTTTTTGCTAAATTATGAACCATTTCAGGATCTTCAGACACCTTGTACAATTCTTCCGGTTGTCGTTCTCCAAAATAAATTTCTCTGTGCTTTTCGGATAGTTTTCCTGTTTGGTAAAGTTCGTGTATATTTTTGGTATAGTTCATTTTATCGCGATACTGAGGCTGCAATAAAATACGGTCTAATTTGTAATTTTTAACATAACGAAAATCTTCAGTACGTATCGTTCTAACACGGTCTATGGTATGATCTAATCTGTCTTTTTGTCCGCCTACAAAAGTTCGTTCTTTAAAATTTTCAGCAAACAAATTCTGTCCTTCATACCATAAAGGTTGATCTATACCTGCCCAAGCCAACGTAGTTGCAGATAAGTCTAGCATGTTTACAAGATCTTTTCTGACTTGCTTTTTTGGAACAAATTTTTCAGGCCCCATTACAACAAAAGGTACATGTAAGCCCCCTTCGGTTGTCATTTGTTTGTGTCTTAATAAATTATTTGCACCATGATCCGAAAAATAAACCACAATGGTATTTTGATCCAATCCTGCTTCTTTTAATCCTTTTAAAATATTTCCAATTAAATCGTCGTCTTTACGAATGGCATCGAAGTGTTGTGCGATCACCCCTCTAAACACTTTATTGTCTGGATAATCAGCAGGAACCCTAACCTCACTCGGATTTACCTTTCTATGCTTTGGAAATTTATAGGTATTATTTTTTCCTCCATATGTCTGAATTTGCCCAAAAAAAGGCTGTATATCTTTCAGTTCTGTGAAGTCTGTTTTACTTTTTGTGTTAACAGTATACACCTCTTTTTTATTCCAAACAAAATTGTAATCTCCCTTTCCATTATTAAAAGTTGAATACCCATTTTCTTTCATAATTTCAGGAAGTAATTTGTACCCTTGAGGAAGATAAATTTTTGTTTTACTAGTTCTTGATGAACGATGCTCATGGGCTCCAAAACGAATTGAATTCTGGCCAACAATCATCGCCGATCGAGTGGCTGAACAAACAGGAGCGGGGACAAATGCGTTGTCAAATCGTACCCCTTGGTTAGCAATAAAGTCAATATTTGGAGTAGCGTTTGCATTTATTTCATCGCCGTAACAACCCATCCAAGGAGAAGTGTCTTCTGCATAAATCCAAAGGATATTGGGCTGATTTTGTGCTTTTGAAATAATACCTGTTGCTAAAAAAAATAGGACAAGTATGAACTGATTTTTCCGCATAATATTAGTGTGTTTTTTTGTTTTTATGAGTCTTATAGTATGGATTGTTTAAATTTGGTTGTACCCCGTTTTTTTTAGCGGCAGCAGCAGCATTAAAAAGCGGTTTATTGTCAACGTCCCAAAAAGCATTCTTGACATGAGCTTTTTGCATCATGGCAACAATTTCTCGAACAACTACTGGGAACTTTTTAGCCACATTAACTAACTCACTTGGGTCTACTTTTACATCGTATAATTCAATATTCAATCCGTTTCTTCGGTCTAAAACAACTGCTTTCCACTTACCATACCGAACGGCACAATTGGGCTTACCTTCATACAGTTCCCAATACAAATAGTGGTGTTGTTTTTGCTTTTTTTGCTTTCCTAGTAGGGTTGGCAACATAGAAATTCCATCAGTTTCTCCTTTGATAGGCTCACCCGTTAACTCTGAAAATGTTGGTAACATATCCCAAAATGCTGAGATGTGGTCATTGGTTACACCTGCTTCAATCGTATCAGGCCAATACGCAAACATAGGGGATCGCACACCTCCGTCATACATTTTACGCTTGATACCTCTAAGTGCTCCCGATGTTTGAAAAAACTCTAAACTCCCCCCTTTACCATGAGCACCATTATCGCTATTAAACATAATCAGGGTGTTTTTATCAATTCCTAGTTCCACAAGAAGATTGGCTATGGTACCGATATCCTTACTCATTCTAGAGACCATAGCTGCCTGAATTTTCATTTTCTCAGGCCAGTCTTTATCTTTATATTGTGCTAAATCGGGTACTTGCCATTTTAGATGGGGAATAGTATACGCAAGATACATGAAAAAAGGTGCGTCTTTATTCTCTTTAATATAGGAAATCGCTTTTTCTGTAAAAAGGTCGTGGCTGTAATCATGCTGCTTTCCTTTTCCGTTGTCCAGGAATTGCTTTTCACCATTTAGCCACAAGTATTCAGGATAATAATTATGCGCCTTTCGCTGATCGGTATAGCCATAAAAAAGATCAAAGCCCTGGGTATTAGGGTTTCCAGAATTGTTAAAACTACCTAAGCCCCATTTTCCAATGCATGCAGTTTTATATCCAGCTCTTTGCATCAATTTACCTAATGTTTCTGTGTCTTCTGTGATCGGTGTTTGCCCGTCGGGATATCCAGGACTATTGGATCGGATGTACGCATGACCAGGATGCTTTCCGGTGAGTAATGAAGCACGACTCGGCGCACAAACTGCATTTCCGCAATAATGATCTGTAAAACGCATTCCATTTGCTGCCAGTCGGTCTAACTCAGGAGTCTGAATCATTTTCTGACCATTATACCCCACCTCTCCGTAGCCTAAATCGTCACTTAAAATATAAATTACGTTGGGTTGCTTTTGCGACCATAGTTGACATACTGCAGCTAACAAAAGAAATGTAAATAGGATGGCATTTTTATTTTTTTTCATGGGTATTAATTTATAGAGGAAAAGTTAATTTTACATAACGAAAATATGAACATCTCAAAAGATGCGTGGATTTACGAATTCCTAAAACAGAAGTTGGGGCATATGATAAAAACAAATTATATAACACCTTTTTAAATAAATATAAAAAATCATCATCTAGTTTTCTGAAATTAAAGCAATAGAGTAAACCCATCATAATAAAAAGCTAATTCTTACTTATCAGTTAGCATTGGAACGATCCAATAAGAATAGTTGTAACTACCATAAGGCAACAAATATTCTTCTCTTGGAAGGGTTCCCCAACTATCCACACCTCCAACACCAGAGGTAAAACCATCGATATTAATAAATATTTCATTTCTAGGATTTAATAGACGTCCATGCTTTTGACTTGTTTTTTTGCTTTTTCCAGAATCTAAATCTTTTCTTTTAAAATGGGATGCAGAAAAATTAAACAGCTCTTTTCCTACAAACTTCAAATTCATTCCATTTTTATTCGTAAAGCTAACCCATCGAACATCTGTTCTATTTCCATTTTCCTGAGGCCTTGCATACATTGTAAACAAATCAGAAACTTCACTTGAATACAATCCAATATCAGTAGCTTTTTTTCTATCTTCATAGGATTCTTCCGAGCCTCTTCCATACCAATTAACCCTATTAAATGTTTTTGGTATTACAAATTCGTTTCCAAATTTATAAATATTAGAGTGTTCATTATTTTTCAATTTTGCCTTATGGCCTTTTAAACCAATTTTACTTTTTCCTTTTAAGGTTTTAAAATCGTTTTCAACCTTTATTATTCCATCTGCATTTATACTATAAGATTGTGTGAAGGAAGCATCGCCTTTCAGCATTTTTTGATTGAAAACAATTTTCACACTATTGTCTAATTCAATTATTTTATGTGATACATCTAGATTTTCTTTACCAGCATTTAACCATTCTCTATAAAGATTTGGTGTATTTGCGCCATAGTCATTATCTACTGGTGCTCTCCAGAAATTAATTTGTGCACCTTTACTAATTAACACCTCTCCGTTAAACTCATAATTTATTAATGTTCCAGATTCTTTACTAAATTGAACTTTAAAATTATCATTGTAAACTGCTATTGAAGTATTAGAAGAAACCTTTTTTAATGCACCTGATGTTATATTTGGTTGTTGTAATTTCAATTGATTAGAATTCAGAGAAAATTGCGCCTTGGCGATTTCATAATCGGCCTCAATCAAAGGCTCTGAAAGAATTAGTTTGACAGATAAATTGATAAAATATTCTTTAGTGTTCTTAATGATTGTTTTGAATGGAATCTGTAAAATTTTACTTTGTTGAGCCTCAACATCCAATTCACTAATAGTTCCATTTTCAATCTCTTTACCGTTTTCAATAATTGTCCAGTCAATTTTATAGTTCGATAAATTTCTAAAGAAATACCAGTTTTTTACCCTTATTTCATTAAGGGCCAAATCATCTTTGTAAAACTTGATGTTTTGCATGACCTTTTTTGCTTCATAAAGATGCGGGTTTGGTTTTTTATCAGCCTGTAGCAATCCATTATTTAAGAAGTTGTGATCACTAGGTGTTCCTTCAGGTCCAAAATCACCACCATAGGCGAAGTATTCTTTTCCGTCTTTTTCTGTCAACAGTCCCTGATCTTGAAAATCCCAAATAAACCCACCTTGTAGTTTATCGTATTTTTCAAATAAATCCCAGTATTCTTTTATACCTCCTAAGCTATTTCCCATGGCATGCGCATACTCGCATAAAATAAACGGTCTTGTTTGGCTATCGTCTTTTGCATAATCTTCAATTTTCTTATAGCCGGCGTACATATGAGCAACAATATCTGTATTCCATTCTCGAAGCGCTCGTTCGTAATGTACGGGTCTACTAGAATCTATTTCTTTAGCTTCTTTATAGGCTCTGTAGAAATTATATCCATTTCCTGCTTCATTTCCCAGAGACCAAACAATAATAGAAGGATGGTTTCGATCACGTAAAATCATTCTTTTTACTCTTTCTACGTGTGCTTTTTCCCATTCAGGTTTATTACCCAATGTTTCAGATAATTTATAACCAATTCCATGAGATTCTATATTTGCTTCATCATATACGTAAATTCCATAGACATCACATAATTCATAAAAGTAAGGGTCATTAGGGTAATGAGCTGTTCTTACCGCGTTAATATTATTCTGTTTAAAGATTTTAATATCTTCTAACATACTTGCTCTACCAATCACATGTCCTTTTTTATAATCATGCTCATGTCTATTGACTCCTTTTAACAGAATCGGTTTTCCATTTACCAATAATTGCGCATTGTGAACTTGAATATTTTTAAAACCAACATGTTGATTCATAACTTGAAGTGTTTTTCCTTTTTTCCCTATAAGTTCTAGTTGTAAAAAATACAAATTAGGACATTCAGCACTCCACGCCAAAGCATCGTCAATTATAGAATTAAATTTAATAGTTGTTTTAGCATTTGGTACTATCTGAACCATTTCATTCGAATAAAATACAACTGAATTTTTACTTTTAAGTGTCGCTTTAAGTTGTCCTTTAAATTTTTTTGAAAGTGTATTCACAAGAGCTACTGACACGGAAAATTGGCCATCTTTAAAGTTGTTTATTAGATCTGAACCAACTACATAATCTTGTACAAAGGTTCTTGGAGTTGCATATAGGTAAACATCTCTTTCAATACCCGAAAATCTCCAAAAATCCTGATCTTCAAGATAGCTTCCGTCACTCCATCTATAAACCTCTAATGCAATGCTGTTTGCTCCTTTTCTCAGGTAGGATGTTAAATTAAATTCTGCTGGCAATTTAGAGCCTTGACTGTACCCCACTTTGTTTCCATTAACCCAAATATAAAATGCAGATTTTACAGCACCTAAATGAATGATAACTTCTTTATTACTCCATGAATCTGGGATATTAATTGTTCTCTTATACGAGCCAACAGGATTGTATCCATCTGGAATGTCTGGAGGGGTTGGTGTAGCTCTGAAACTAAATGGATAAGGTATATTCGTATAGATCGGAATTCCATAGCCTTCTAATTCCCAATTTGAGGGAACAGGGATATCCTTCCAATTACTAGTATTGTAGTCCTCTTTGTAAAAATTAATAGGCCTGTCTTTTGGGCTCCTTGTCCAGTTAAATTTCCAAAGACCGTTCAAGGATAGATAGTTTTCTGAGTCTTCAATACTATTTTTTTTAGCCAACTTTTTAGATTCATAGGCAAAAAACGAAGCTCTAGCAGGAAGTTTATTAATTTCTACAACTTGAGGGTTTTCTATGATGGCATCTAAAGTTTGAGCTTTTACAATACTAGTAGTTACTATAAGGAATAAGCTTAAAATAAAATTTTTATGATTTAACTTCATAAGTATATATATATTTATGTAATTTTCTGTTTATTTTTTTTGAATAAAAACTCAAAAAAGAACAATTAATAAGAGGCAAATGATATTTATTAATTTCATTATTTTTTCAGACATAAATTGATGGCAAAAGTTATAAAAATTACTTGATTTTCGATGTCAATTACTATCCTTTCCTTATCAAAAATTAACATAGTTTATCAATTAGAAAACTTTAGTACAAAATTCCAAAAATAAAATTACTTTTTTAAATTTAAATAATTGAATGAATTTTGAACCTTTTAGGGTAATTAATGTTTAAAATCAGTTAATGACTGACATCATTTTCGTAAACATTGGTCTTAATTTTGAAAAACATTATAAACACATGCAAAGCAAAAAATTTATAAGTGTAGATTGGGGAACTTCTAATTTTAGAATGCGATTAGTTGATACAATCACATCAGAAATTATTGAAGAGGTAACATCTACAAAAGGTGTTAAAAAGATCTATAATGATTGGCTACACGAGAGAGGAAATAGAGAAGAGTTCTTTCTTAATTTTCTAAAAAAACAATGTATTCAATTTAAAAGTTCGATTGATGATACTTTTAAAATTTTAATATCAGGAATGGCTTCTTCTTCTATAGGAATTAGGGAGTTACCCTATGCTCAATTGCCTTTTTCATCAAAAGGTGAGTCTATTTATCTGGAAAAAATTAACACGTCAATTTTAAAAAACCCAATACATCTAATTTCCGGAATAAAAACGAAAGATGATATTATTAGAGGGGAAGAAATGCAAGTTCTTGGTTTGATATCTGACGAAGACAAGGGAGAAACCACTGTGTTTATTCTTCCTGGAACTCACAGTAAACATATCATTTTTAAAAATAATTCTGTAGTAGATTTTAAAACATTTATGACAGGTGAAGTATTTAATGTAATCACTGAAAACACTATTTTAAAAAATTCAGTTTGTTCAGGGTCTTTTGATAGCAAAGAGCAAACTGCCTTTAAAAAAGGCGTGATAAAATCAAGTAAAAATCAATCTATTTTGAATACATTGTTTAACATAAGAACCAGTGATTTATTTAAGGAAAGAACAACAACAGCCAATTTTTACTATTTAAGTGGACTGCTAATAGGCGAAGAACTTAAGACACTAAAAACTATAAATTGTAATTTGATAAAACTATGTGCTGGATCAAATATATTTGAATTGTACAATGTGGCCATTAAAATACTTGGCTTAGGGTTAAAAACAGTAATAATCTCAAAAGAAACAGTTGATCATTCAGTTATTAAAGGGCATTTAAAATTATTAAAAAAAATAGAAAAACTTTAAATGGGAGCACAATATAAGCAAGTATTATTTGATAAAATGCCGGTAGTCGGTATTCTGAGAAATGTTTCGTTAAAGGTTATTGAAGCAATACTACCGTATTATAAAAAAGCAGGATTTACAACTTTAGAAATCACGATGAATTCTGAAAATGCCTGCGAAATTATACGTAAATTATCTTCGGATAATCCGGATATAAATATTGGTGCTGGGACCGTTTGTACCACGGCAGATTTAAAGAAAGCGATTGCTGCTGGTGCTTCATTTATTGTAACCCCTGTTTTAGACAAAGAGGTAGTAAACTACTGTACTAAAGAAAATATTCCAATTTTTCCTGGAGCATATACACCATTAGAAATTTATAATGCGAATAAACTTGGAGCAACAGCTGTAAAAATATTTCCTGCTACTCAATTAGGTCCAGGATATGTTAAGGATGTTTTAGCACCACTTCCTAATCTAAAACTACTTCCAACAGGAGGTGTTTCGGTAGACAATATTGCTTCCTTTTTTAAAGTAGGAGCTATAGGTGTTGGTATGGGTAGCTCTTTATTTGATAAAGCATTGATCGCCAATAATGATTATGATGGGCTCTTTCAACACTTTAAAAAAATAGCTAAAGAAGTATTTAATGCAAAACAGTAATTCTATGAACTACTTTTTGAGATATCTTATTTTGATTTTTGCAACAGCACCAAGTGTGTTAAGTTGTCAAAATAATGAGAATCTAGCATCAGAAAATCATCCGAATGTCTTATTTATCATGGTGGATGATTTAAATGATTATCAGGGTGTTTACGGAGGACATCCGCAAGCAAAAACACCAAACATAGATAAGTTTGCCCAGTCTGCAACACTGTTTAAAAATGCGCACACCAATGTTCCGGTATGTTCACCATCAAGAAATAGTTTATTTACAGGTATCTATCCCCACAACTCTCGCGATTTTGGCTGGACACCCCATTTTAAACATACAGTATTAAAAGATAAAAAAACTTTTATTGAGCTATTTAAAGAGAACGGATACAAAACACTTGGAACCGGAAAATTATTACATAAAAACGTAAAAAAATATTGGGATGAATGGGGTGTTCCAGAAGGTATTAATTATGGCCCCCACGCCTCTAGTGGAATTGACAAAAACGGAAAACGGATTATGGGGCACTCTTCCGTTCCAGAACCTTTTAGAAGTATCAATGTGGTAGATGGCTCCTTTGCACCATTATCAGATACACCTGTTGTTTCTGATGGTGAAGGAGGATTTATAGAGACCGGATGGACATACGGAAGAAAGCCATTTCGGTATATCGATGACCATAATCGTGATTTAATGCCAGATGAACAACATGCGCAATGGGTGGCTAAAAAAATAAAAGCACTTGAACAATCCGATAGCAAACAGCCATTTTTTATGGGAGTTGGTTTTGTAAACCCTCACACACCATTATATGCACCCCAGAAATATTTTGATATGTTTCCCCTAGAAGAAATTCAAATGCCAAAAATTAAGGAAGGAGATATCAAAGACATTTACTATGCTACTGTGTATCCAAAATCTGAAATGGGATTGGCTTATTTTAAAAAATTAAAAAAATCCTTTCCGAATAATGATGAAGGCTTACGAAGATTTTTACAAGCCTACTTAGCGTGTGTAGCTTTTGTAGATGATCAGATTGGAGTTGTAATAAATGCACTGAACAACAGCAATTTTAAAGACAATACGATCGTAATCTTCACAAGCGATCACGGCTGGCAAATGGGCGAAAAGGAGTATTTATATAAAAACTCTCCGTGGGACGAAAGCACACACATTCCTTTTATAATAAGAGATCCACAACTTTCAAATGCAGGTGATGTAGTTCATCATGCTGTCTCTTTAATCGATATTTATCCCACTTTAAAAGACCTATGCAACCTAAAAGAAAATAAAAAGTCTACTACCAAAATACGATTAGATGGTTTCAGTATTCAACCTTTTTTAAACAATCCTAAAACTAAAAAATGGAAAGGCCCCAATGGTGCTTTAACTGTTTTAGGTGCAGGAATAAACCAACCTATAGAAGGTGCAGGCTTTAATAGCAATCCTGGAGCTCTTTGGCATATTGAGATTACTGCCGATTTAGACGTTTCTTATGTTATGCAACAAAACTACACCTATAGAACCAAAGATTGGCGCTATATATTGTATAAGAACGGGAAAGAAGAATTGTATAATAATACAACCGATACTTATGAATGGAATAACCTGGCAAGCCAAAAGGAGTTCGCAAAAATTAAATTGAAACTCAAAGAAGAAATGATGACTGTAATTAATAAAAAGTAAAAAGATAAAACTTGAAACCTTTGAGATAATTTTTAAAACTTTCCTTATGAAATATTCTAATAGTTTTGAACGGAACTAAAATTAAAACACATGAAATATATTTTTGCAATACTTGTACGTCTTCATACCAAAGTGGAATATTTTCAAGTAAATTTAGTAAATAGTTTTTACATTTCATAATTATGCTGATATCAGCTTTTGTTTTAAATATTCATGTCTTCTTTTTTGTACAGTTATTAGCTTAGTTTGCTTCCTTTTTTGAAGGATTTTTTCTTCCCTACCAAAATAGACATCGGATGGCGTTACATTGCTCAAAGATTCATGATATCTTTCATTATTGTAATACTCTACCCAGTCGTTTATTTCATTTTCTAACTCTGATGGACTGTAATAATGATGTAGTTTTACAATATTCTTCATAGATCTGTGATACCTCTCAATCTTTCCTTGGGTTTGAGGATGATTAGGTTTGCCTCTAACGTGTCCCATTCCTATATCTGACAAATAGGATTTTAACTCATTAGATATATAACAACTTCCGTTATCAGATAGTAATCTTGGAAGTTCTTTTTCTTCCAGATTTGCATTATAAATTGCAGTATCAATACTTCTTTTTACGTCTTCAGTTTTCATTCTTTCACAGAGTTCCCAGCTCACAATATACCTAGAGTAATCATCCATAATAGTGGATAAATAATACCATCCATAATTTTTGATTTAAAGTAGGTAAAGTCAGTCTGCCATTGTTGATGTACTCTTGAAGGTTGGTCTTTAAACTTCTTTGCTGCAGCCATTACAATATGAGTTGGAGTGGTTATCAATCCTCTTGTTTTTAGTATCCTATAGACAGAAGACTCAGAGATGAAATATCCTCTCTGATCTGTGATGTGTGCCGCTAACTCTCTTGGAGATAATTCAGGTCTTTCTAATGCAACTTTAACCGTTTTATCAATTAGTTTATCGGGTATTTTATTCCAGAACTTACTTCTTTTTCTCTCTTTAGGAGCAAGTCCATCAAAACCATACTTGTGGTATCTACCATACCATTTATAGAATGTACTGGAGTGAATGTTCAATTCTTTAAGAGTAGGTTTTACTCCCAGTTCTGAACCTTCTACTATTTTAATAATCTCCATCTTTTCTTCTTGTTTGTATCTTCTATACTTCATCCCTATTTTTCTGAAGTATTGTTTTTTTTCAGAACCCTAAGTTCTAAACTTACCTCCTTAAACATATGGGTAAGCTCTTCATTTTCTCTTTTTAGGGCTTTCACTTCTGAAGTATTTGCCTCTCTCAAAGTATCTCCTTGCAATCTATGTTTTCCAGCTTCCATAAAGTCTTTACTCCACTTATAGTATGTTGCAGGAGTTATCCCGTGATTCCTGCAAATCTGAGCAATAGAATCTTCTTGTTTAAACCCAGCCAATACAACTGCTATTTTTTCCTCAGAGTTGTAACGCTTTCGAGTTTTCCTTTTTAGTTCTTTTATGAACTTTATTGCACTTGTTTTATCTTCCATTTTTATTAAATTTAAAAGGTTAAAATTAATAAAAACTATATACTAGAGTTTTATACTAAACAGTCCACTTTGGTTTGACGGATTACATTCGTATGTAAGAATGAAAATCATACTTGTTAATATTTGACGCATTAAAGATAATTACTGCAATCATAAAAAATAAATATCTCCTATTTTTATAAATCACAAAAACACAACTATTATGAAAAAAAATTACTTTATTTTACTACTAATTACAACTGGAATTGTTTCAATAACCAATGCACAACAAACGATTTATTCAGACGATTTTGAAACTGGTTATACAGCAGACTCTGAAATTCAAACAACTGTCACTTCATGGCAAACTGCTGGTGCAAATTTTACCTTTCCTGCAAAAAATGTTGCATCAGATGGTGCAGCATCTTCCAATTGGTATGTAAGAATGGAAAGAGGTGGCACTACAAACTTCGCTTATATAGAAAGAGTTTATACTTTAACTGCAGAAGAAACCTATGAGTTTAAAGCTTCTGTTTTTCCAGATGCTGCAGGACAAAAGAATGCGTATAACCTAAGAGTCTTGGATGTAGCGGCAGAAGTTGCTGCCTCTGCTACCCCAGCAGCAGGGTCAACTTGGGAAGAATTAAGTATTTCATATACGGCCGCAGAGACTAAAGATTACAAATTTAGAGTTAATAAAGCCTGGGGTACCCAAGGCGCAAGTATTGATAATTATTCAATAGTGTGTACAAGTTGTGATCCATTGTCTATAGAAGATCAAAAAGCTTTCGATTTTTCTGTATATCCAAACCCTGCAAAAAACGAAATAAAGATTTCAACTCAAGTGCAATTGCAAAATGCTAAAGTATCTAATCTTTTGGGTAAAACTATGTTACATGTAAATTACCCGTCTGAAAGACTTGATGTTTCTAGTTTAC
>Ga0209192_10001324_pt1 | contig 19951 bp, 15 predicted proteins | sample ArcticOcean_MG_C_11_FD_187433 | JGI IMG/M metagenome (GOLD analysis project Ga0209192, IMG submission 187433) | Marine microbial communities from western Arctic Ocean - ArcticOcean_MG_CB2_154 (SPAdes) (version 2) | ecosystem: Environmental > Aquatic > Marine > Oceanic | place: Arctic Ocean... | reverse complement strand
ACCCTCTCTTGTGCCTCAAAAAGGATACTTTCATTTCAAAAAAATAGTAATTCCAATAGTATTGATGTCTGTAATAATTTTTGCTGCAGTTTGGACTGGTTTTTTGGGGTTACAGTATACAAACCCTTTAATATCAGCATTAATTAGCTTGGTAACTCCCATACTAACCATTTTATTTGGAGTATTGTTTTACAAAGATAAATGGAGTTTTTTTTCTTTACTAGCGCTACTACTCATTATTTCTGGAGTTTATTTAATAAACCTAGAGATTGCATAGAATTATATTTTAGACATAAGTTTTGTTACATAATTCAAAAGAAATGGTGAAGTGATTAACGATTAAGATTTCCTTCACTATCTCTCTTTTTTTTTGAAAATAACTTGATCGAAAAAAATACAATACTCAAAAAAAGTAACACTCCAATAAACATCATTATTTTTTCTTGAGATAATTTTGATAAAAGCCAAAGGATCACAACAACTGATGCTATTGGTATTATATATCCTCCTGGAACTTTAAAGCCATCAGTTGTGTTTTTTAATTTTGAAGCTTTTAATTTTATGGTGGCAAAAGATATTCCGAGATAAATTAGCAGTGTAGAGGCACTAGAAATAATGGCCAATTCTTTAAAACCTCCAATGATAGAAAAGCAAAAGCCCAAACAAACATATAATAGGATAGCCATATAAGGTGTGGCATATTTTTTATGAACAGTTCCAAGTTTTCTTATGGGGATTACATTGTTTTTAGCAGCTGCAAATACAACTCTAGGCATGCTAAGAATCTTACTGCTTATACTTCCTATCATAGATAGGGCAGCTCCAAATGTTATGATGGTAAAACCAACTGGCCCCAACACTGTATTAGCAACCTCTGCTAAGGGGTTTTTATTGTAATTAGATAGTGTATCACCCAACACACCTTGTGAAATAAGTTGAATTAAAATATAAATAATTAGTATGGCAATAATACTTAAAGCAATGGCTTTTGGGATTGTTTTTTTAGGGTTTTTAACTTCACCACTTAAAGACAATCCTTTTTCTGCTCCCACAAAAGCAAAGAATAAAATTAAAGACATTTCACCAATTTGAGCACTACTTGGTGTGCTTTCCCAGTAAAGATTAGAAATACTAACCTCTGTGTATCCAAAAATAATAATTAGAAGTAAGGGAGCTAATTTTAGAACAGTAATAATTTTCACAAAACCTACTCCTTTTTTTAGACCAATAATGTTGATGTATCCAAAACCAAAAAAGAGAAGAATAAAAAAAAGCGACTGTGCCCAAAAATCTTTAAAAACAGGTAAAAAGGTGCTTAAAATATCTACAATGGCATTTGCTACTGCAGCATCTCCTGTAAAGGAAGCCATTACAATAAGTATTGCAGTAAGAAACCCTGGATAGTTGCCAAAAGAAGATTCTATATAATTGTAACTTCCTCCAGTTCCGGTATAAAAACTCCCTAATTCTGCAAAACACCCCATAACTAGTACCATTACAAAACCACAAAACAAGTAGGCAATAATACTAGCCGCACCAAGACTAGCAGCAATAATAGCAGGTAAGACAAAGATTCCTCCTCCTATGATAATATTAATAATATTAGCGCTTAGCCCTAAAACTCCTACTTCTCTTTTTAATTTCATACCAGAGTTGTTTTTTGAGAGATATTTAAATTTAATTATTTCACAAAGTACACTTTATAATATAAAACAATATAAAGTTTTGTAAGTTTTTAAAAGAGCCATGTATCTACTCTAATTCTTATTATATTTGAAGACATTAACATAAAATTAGTTTTATAAGTGAGGTATTTTGTCTTTTTTTTTATCGTTTATTATACAAATATTAATGCTCAAACTATGAGAATAAATGAGGTAGTTTCCTCTAATTCTGTATACATAGACGAAGATGGTGATACACCAGATTGGTTAGAGCTTCACAATTACGGAACACAAGATATTTCTATAAATGGTTGGTTTTTATCAGATGATGTAGACGATCTCGAAAAGTGGATATTTCCAAATATTACATTATCACCAAATCAGTACTTACTTTTATGGGCCTCATCAAAAGACCGTTCTAACATCAGCTATTCTAGAACACTTGTCAATCAAGGAGATGCTTTTAAGTATTTAATTCCAACTTCTGAGCCCAGCTCTACCTGGAAAACCCTCAGTTTTGATGATTCAGGTTGGTCTGAATCTGCCTCAGGTTTTGGATATAACGATGCCGATGATACTACAATTATTCCAACTGGAACAACATCAGTTTACTTAAGAAAAGTATTTGAAATTACCGATCTTTCTTCTATATCTTCATTAATTTTAGATATAGATTATGATGATGCTTTTGTTGCTTATCTCAATGGGGTAGAAGTTGCTCGCGCAAATATTAATGGAGTTCCGCCAGCATTTGATTCTGGCACTATTCAGGATCATGAGGCTCAAATGTATTCAGGAGGAAGTCCTGACAGGTTTTTAATATCAGATTTTAGCTCAATTTTAACTCTAGGTAATAATATTTTAACAGTCCAAGCTCATAATGTGAGTTCGAATTCCTCTGATTTCACTATTATTCCATTTTTATCAGCAGTTTTTATAACTCCAAATAGTTCTGGTGTTACACCTCCAGATATTTTGAATTTAGCAACAAACAATCTTCACACAAACTTTAAAATATCCTCTAGTTCAGAAATATTAAGTCTTTCAGATGCTTTAGGAAATATAGTAGATCAGTTAACCGCGGAAAACTTACCACCAAATACGTCTATTGGAATTTCTTCAAACTCAGGAAACCTTGTGAGTTATTTAGATACAACCCCTGGATATGAAAACTCCACTACTGAGTATTTGGGAGCAGTTCAAAGTGAGGTTGATTTTTCACAAGAAGGAGGTCTCATCGATGAATCGTTTACCCTTTCATTGTCTGGAAGTAATCCTGGTGAAGTAATCCGTTATGCTTTAGGAGGAGAAGAACCAACAGAGTCTTCATCAACTTATATAAATCCAATAGAAATAAACACGAATACAAGTGTTAGAGCAAGAATTTTTTTAGATAATTATTTCCCTTCCCCAATATATACAAAATCTTATATCATTGGAGCTAATCATGAAATTGATGTTATGTTATTAACAACAGATCCAGACAATTTTTTTGATCAAGATACAGGAATTTATGTTTTTGGACCAGATGGAACATATGATACAAATCAACCTTATTTTGGAGCAAATTTTTGGGAAGATTGGGAGCGTCCAATTCATTTTTATTTTCACGAAAATGAAACAGATGATTTTTCAGAATTTAATGCTGGTATAAAGATTTTTGGTGGATGGAGCAGAGGTCAAAACGGACAAAGATCTATGTCTATATTTGCACGAGGCGAATACGGAGATTCTAAATTTGATCACCCATTTTTTAATCAGTTAGGGTATGATAATTTTCAAGCACTGGTATTAAGAAATTCTGGGCAAGATTGGATGCGGTCTTCTATGAAAGATATTATGCTAACCAGTTTAATGCGAGGCTCTGGCTTAGATTTTCAAGAACATAACCCTGTTGCCACCTACATTAATGGTGAGTATTGGGGAATGTATAATTTGCGAGAGAAAATTAATGAACATATGTTAGCTTCAAAGCATAATGTTGATGCAGATGACATTACATTGCTTACAAATAATGCAGAAGAAATTGAAGGAAGTAATGAAGAGTACAATCAATTAATTGATTATATAAGTTCTACGGATTTAACTTTAGATTCAAATTTTGAATATGTAGAACAGCAAATAGATTTAAATGCTTATGCACTATACCAAGCCTCCAATATATTTTTCAACAACACAGATTGGCCTGGTAATAATATTAAATTTTGGAAGCACCAAGAAGGTAAATGGCGCTGGATTATGTATGATACAGATTTTGGGTTTGGTCCTTTTTGGGCTCCAGAGAATTATGATGAAAATACATTAGGATTTGCCTTATATCCACATGGACAGAATTGGCCAAATCCGTCGTGGTCTACTTTATTATTTAGGAGACTTACTACAAATATTGGTTTTAGAAATAAATTCATTAATAGGTATGCAGATGAATTAAATACTCGCTTTCTTGCTGATAAAGTAAAAAATCATATCGATCAAATTTATGCAACAATAGAGCCAGAGGTAATTACTCATTATGAACGCTGGAAGGATGACCCATCCCTTACTGATTTTGGAGTTATTATTGACAACATAGAATCTTGGATAACAAATTATATTAATTTTATGAAGAATTTTGCCGATAATAGACCCTCCTTTGTCAAAGAACATATAAAAGATCAATTTAATTTACCAGATTTTCATCCATTAACAATTACAAACACAAGTATTTCTGAGGGATTTGTAGAAGTAAATGAAAATTTAACCATTCAAGAATCATCCTGGACAGGAGATTATTTTGAAACAATACCCGTTCAACTAACCGCTATTGCTACCAACGGATTTGAGTTTTCCCATTGGAGCGGAGATCTTTCCTCTACTGATGAAACAATTAGTGTTAGCATCGTTGGTTCTTTTGAAGTAATTCCAAATTTCACCGAATCTGAGATAACAGATCCCATTGTTATTAATGAAATAAATTATAAGTCTAGTGATGATTTTAATGCTGATGACTGGGTAGAGTTGTATAATCCAAACACATCTTCTGTAGACCTATCTAATTGGCAACTGAAAGATGATGATGATTCACATGTTTTTACACTTCCAGAAGGAACCTCAATGGAAGCAGACGGCTATTTAGTATTAGTAAAAGATGCTTCAGATTTTTCAGAAGTTTTTCCAGAAATTACAAATTATATTGGTGAAATAGATTTTGGGTTTGGAAATTCTGATGCAGTAAGATTATTTAACGATTCAGGCATACTTCAAGATGAGGTAGTTTATACCTCAGATGAACCTTGGTCAGATTGTGCCAAAGAAACAGGATATACCTTAGAATTAATTACTCCAGATTTAGATAATTCATTGTCAGAGAGTTGGGATTGTATTAATATACACGGAAGTCCAAATGCGATCAACAGCAGTTCGCTTTCTTCAGAAGAGATGCTTAGCCCTTCAATAAAAATTTATCCAAACCCTGTTCGAAATACTTTATTTATAGCAGGAGTTTTAAATCAATTTAAAGTTCAGGTTTATACCGTTGTAGGTCAGAAAATATTTCAATACGATAATACTAACACTATAGATGTAAGTCAATTAAAACAGGGACTGTATTTTATTAAAATAAGTGAAGGACAAAAAAGTATGCTTTTTAATTTTATAAAGTATTAATAGTATTTTTCTTTACTGGTAAAAAAATACTACTCCGAAGAGTAGTAAAAAAAAATGCTATGAAAAAGAGGTATTAGCGAGCGCCAATACCATTAGAAAGTAAAGGAATAAAATAAATACCCACAATTCTTATAAATAGTGAAATTTCAACCTGCCATAAATAGGTGCCTCATACCTAAAAGTATATTTAAAATTATCGGTTTTATAAAAAATCTAAAAAAAAGATACTGCTTTAAAGTTATTAGGCAAAGTTATCTACTATAGAAAGCTAAAAAAGTTTATTTTTAACTTTCAATTAATTTAATATGAATTTATCTTTCAAAAATTTTTCTATCCGTATTATTGGGTATCTACCTTACATAATTTTTTTTTATGTTATTTATACGATAGAAATTTTTAGAGAGTTGCTGTTGTATAATGGGTTGCTTCAGTTGGTGTTGTTTTTAATTGTTGCTTGCATTCCTGCATATCTAACAAAAAGAATGTCTTATGTAGACATTGCCTGGCCTTGGGGCTTGGTTCTTATAGGTGTCTTAGCGTTACTGTTAGGAGATGGCTACAAGCCAAGAATTTTTCTCATTTCTGGTATGTATTTATTTTCGGGTTTACGAATGGGAATTGGTGCTCTTATTTTGTTTAAAAAAGGGCATTTAGATTCAGAGCTTTCTAGGTATACCTACCAGCGCAGGCGATGGGGAAAAGCTGGGTATAAAAATCTAGATATCTCTCTGCAATATGAAATTATGATTCAATGCTTTGCCAACATTACTTTTTTGGCTTTACCGGCAATTTTAATGGCTCAAAATACAGCAACTAGTCTATCAGTTATAGAAATAATTGGGGCATCACTTTGGGCTATTTGGTTTGTTTTGGAGCATGTATCTGATATGCAAAAACAACAATTCTTAAAAAAATCATTTTTAGAAAAGAAAAAGAAACAAGTATGCAATGCAGGTTTCTGGAAGTATAGCCGCCATCCTAATTATTTTGCAGAATGGATGGTTTGGAACTCCATGATCTTATCAGCATTTTTCTCTTACACCACTTTTTATTCTCAAGATAAACTCTTTGTATGGGGAGCTGTTTTTATTGCATTACTGTATGTATCTTATATTATGTACACAACCTTAGTGTACTATACAGGGGCTGTTCCGTCTGAGTATTATACCTTGCAAAAAAGACCCAATTATAAGGAGTATCAAGAACAAACCAATCGATTTTTTCCTGGACAACAAAAGTTGATCAATAAAAAAACTCACTAAGTATCATTTATGAAAAATTTAAAAAATTTTTTTTACCTAGCCCTCTTTGGAATCTTTTTTTTAAGCTGTTCAACAGATGATGCTGAAGTTACACCCGAGTTAGTACCTGAAGTAATTGAAGCTTATGAGGCATTAAATGTTTCCTATGGTTTAGATAATAATCAGGTTTTTGATATTTATCTTCCAGAGAACAGAACAGAAGATACTAAAATTTTATTTTTGATTCATGGAGGTAGCTGGGTAGGTGGTGATAAAGAAGAAATGAATGGTGTTAAAGATTATATTTTAGAGAATCATCCGTCTCTTGGGATAGTTAATATGAATTATACTTTGGCAGGAGCAAACTCACCACCAGTTCCAATGCAAACAGATGATATATCTGAGGTAGTAAATTATATTACTACGAACAAGTCATCACTTATTGTAAGTGATGATATTGGTTTTATTGGTGTAAGTGCTGGCGCTCATTTATCTTTATTGTGGAGTTATGCCAATGATACCAATAACCAAGTAGCTATGGTATGTAGTATTGTTGGTCCAGTAAATTTTACAGATCCGGAGTATTATAATAGCACCAATCCTGTTTATCAGTCTATATATCTATTATTTGGAAACCCTTCTATAGCGTTTTTAGAATCAGCAAGTCCTTACCACAGAGCAACAGTAACTTCGCCTCCAACATTATTGTTTTATGGTGGTCAAGATCCTTTAGTGCCAAGCTCGCAAGGAATAGATATGGATTCTAAACTTTCCAATCTTGGAGTTCCTCACGAATTTACTTTTTACCAAGATGAAGGCCATGGTTGGGTTGGCCAAAATCTAGAAGATACTTTTACAAAAATATCTAATTATATAAATCAGTATTTATAAAAAAAACCATTTCTGTCTTAAATTTCATTAAAAAGACATTATTTTTAACTCAATAACCTTATGAAAAAACTTGTACTTGTTCTCTTTATTTTAAGCATTAGTTCTAAAAGTTACTCTCAGATAAACCCAAACAATATTGAGATTATAAGAGATAACTATGGAGTGCCTCATATTTATGCTGCCACAGATGCAGAAGTTGCTTATGGTTTTGCTTGGGCGCAAGCAGAAGACCATTTTAAACTTATTCAAGAAGGCTATTTGGCTGGAAACGGTTTGCTAGGAAAACTCATTGGATTAAAAGGAGCAGGAGCCGATTTTTTAACCCAATTAATTCAGTCTGAAGAAACGGTTGATAAATACTACAACACTCTTGATAAAAAATTTATAGCCCTAGCAGAGGCCTTTGCAGCCGGTTTAAATGCATATTCTAAAAAACATCCAGAAGAAATTTTAGAGAAAAAGCTTTTTCCTCTTACCGTTAAGAAATTACTTCGCTACACACAATTGCAACTGTTTATTTCTAATGAAGCAGATAAACTAGTTAGTGGCATTGTAAATAATAGTTTGTCTTGGCCTTACAAAATTGAAGAAGATAGTAAAGGATCAAATTTTATTGCCATTAGTAGAAATAGAACTGGTTCAGACGAAACATTCTTGGCCATTAATACACATCAACCATTAGAGGGGCCAACCTCATGGTATGAAGCACATTTGGTAAGTGAAGAAGGTACCAATATCATTGGAGCGGCATTTCCTGGCACACCTTGTATATTAACTGGTGCAAACGAATATTTAGGATGGACTCATACCGTTAATTACCCAGATAAGGCAGATGTATTTGCACTAGAAATGCATCCAAAGAAAAAAGATGTTTATTTGGTAGATGGCAAACCCTATAAATTAGAAAAATTTAAAGCAAAACTTACTTTAAAATTTCTTGGAATAAATATACCAATTAAGAAAAAGTTCTACAAAAGTATTTATGGTCCAACATTAAAAAATAAAACCGGAGTCTATTCAGTTAGAACTCCAAGCACCACAAATATTACAGCCATAGAGCAGTGGTGGAAAATGAATAAGGCTACTAATTTTTCAGAATTTTATAAAGCTTTAGAAATGAAAGCTTTGCCAGGATATAATATTGGGTATGCAGATAGAAACGACACTATTTTTTATATTTCAAATGGTAAAATTCCTATAAGAGCAAAAGGCTATGACTGGACAGATGTTGTTCCTGGAAATACTAAAGAAACCTTATGGGATAGTTATTATGATATAAAAGATTTACCACAAGTTGTAAAGCCAGCATCTGGTTTTGTGTACAATGCCAATCATAGTCCATTTAAATCATCAAGTGAGGCAGACAATCCAAATGCTGAAAATTTTGCCAAAGAAATAAATTTTGAAACCTATGATAATAATCGTTCTACTAGGCTTTTGAAGTTGTTAGAGGAAGAAGAGCGTATAGATTATAATCGTTTTAAACGCATAAAGTATGACCATCAATTACCAACACCGCTGCAGTATAATTATATGGATTTAAACTCCTTGTTTGACATGAAAGCAGCAGACTACCCAGAGGTAAGTGTGTTGTTAACAGACATTCAAAATTGGGATAGAATTACCAACCCAAGCTCCTACGGAGCAGGTGCTTATGCTTCTTTGTATTATCAGCTAACTCCTTTTTATTATCAACTTGGAAAAGATCGAGTTTTTACAAAAGAGGCTTTATATGAAGCTTTAAAAATTACAAAAGCGCATTTAAAAACGTATTTTAACGCTGAACGAATTCAACTTGGTGAATTTCAAAAATTAGTAAGAGGAAATAAAGAGCTTCCCATTTTTGGACTTCCAGATGTAGTAACTGCTATGAGAGGGCAACCTTACAAGGATGGAAAAATTAAAATTACTCATGGAGAGTCTTATATTGGTTTGGTAAGGTTTACACCCACCAAAACGTATTATGAATCTGTGATTTCTTTTGGAAATAGCCGAAGACCAGAGAGCCCTCACTATACAGATCAGATGGAGTTGTATGCTAATTTTAAGACAAAAACAATGTCATTTGATCGCTCAGATGTTATGAAAACAGCCAAAAGAATTTATGCTCCAAAATAGCTGCTTTCCAGGATAATTTTTTTACCAAAGTAGCATAGCAATTATACGATCAGAGATTCTTGTAAATGATAAAGTAAAATTGTAGAAACAGACAACTATTTAAACAATCTGTAGTCAAACTTATTTTTATGAATATCGTTCATTTTGGCGGTAAGAACTTTTATCAATTTTTGTTGGTAAGGATACTTTTCTTATAGGCAATCTTTTTGAGCAGCATCAAAAATTTTAATGGAGGCAAAATAGTCTGTTTTAGTTTCAGTACCATCTGTCACTACTGTAAATAAGGTATTATTCTCATCTAGTAGCTTTACCTTTTCCCAAATAAAACTATTGATATTTTTTTGATGTACCCCCTCAATTTTCTTATTCCAGTCTCCAAAATTTTGATACATTAATTTCATACCGTCTTTAACTGATTTAATTTTATAGAACCTAAGCTCATTTAAATATATAGTATCATTTTCAACTAAAATTGGCGTGCTTACAATTTTAAATTGAGTGTAGGTCTCTTTTACAGAAACATCTTTATATGAAGAACAACTAAAAATAGAAATAATAGAAAGAATAAGAATGTATTTTTTCATGGGAAAATTAGACACAATACTACTAGACAACTTTTCTTTCTATGGCTAAAAAGTGAGTTACCTTATCTGCATACAAAGGAATAATTTTAACCTCACATTTATAAGGAGTCTTATCTTTTTTGTAATTGGTGATAATTTCTGCAAAAGGCTTTAATTCGTCTAGTTTACCTCTAATTCGCTTTTTGGTTTCTGGCAAAGTGTTTTGCCCTTGTAAAAAATTAGGTGTTTTATTTAGTGCGTATTTCTTTGTATAGCCTGTCATTTCTGTAAATCCGTTGTTTACCCAAAGTATTTTTTGATTGATATCTGTAATAATTAAGGCTTCAAAATCTTGATCTTTAAAAATTCCATCAATTTCATTTCTCCAGTGAGCTTTTTGGGCAAATAATTTTATAAAATCAATGTCACTTTCAATTTTTAGGTTCTCTAGTGTTAGATTGTAATCTTGACTAAAGATATCCCAACTTGCTAATGGCATGATACTTTCTTTAAGCGGAGTAATTTCAGACATTATATTTTCGCACTCAGAATCTGAGATAGAAGAAATAAAAATGTCTAAAGACATCATATTAGAAAGATTGGTTTTTCATGTTGTTTCTTTTTCTTTATACTTCTAATAGCAATTGAAGTCTAAGTTAGCTGCTTTGCAAAAGTACAAAACTTTCAAATAAACATTAAAAATAATTTTTTATGCTTTTTAAGCTCATTTTTACAATGGTTTTAGTTGTAAAGAAGATGTGTAAAATGAGCTAAATAAAAGATAGCAGCAATCTAAACACCATGATTGCTGCCATTTCTGAGAGTATCTTTAAATTGGTAATGTTCTAACTGGGCTTAGATGTTTGTTTTTTCGTCTAAATGTTCTTTAATAAAGGTAAGTATTTTTGGTAATTCTCCATCTACTAAGTTTTTTAGAGGTCTAAATGGTGTTCCGTCAAAATACCTAGAAACTGTTCCTTGACCGTTTGGAGCTCCATGATCTGCTTGAATAGATTTTCTCCATAATTCTGCATGATTTTCCCATTCTTTTTGCTCTACTTTTTCAGGTGCTGTAAACCATACGTTCCAATACAATATATTGCCCTCTGTAAGCATATTTCCACTTGCAGTATTAAACATATCAAGGATTAATTGGTTAAACTCATTTACTTTTTCTGAATTAGTTGGCTTAATAGTGCCTATTTGAACCTCTAAATTTCCAACAGACCAAGATATTTCTTTGTGTTGGGCAAATTTTGGGATGTCAAATTTGTGACTTTGACCAGAAATTAATGGAAATTCTGATGTACTTGGGTTATTAGGTAAGAATGTTTGTATTTCTATTGCATTTTCTTTGTTGAATGGAAAAGGTAATTTACGAAGGCTGAAATACGATTTAATCATTTTTACATATTCCTTTTTTAAGGAATCAGGAGCAAACCAAATTTTACCTGTAACACTCATATCTGCTGATAATATTCTGTCTGTCTCATCTGCCCAGCCCCTATTACCTGTAACAGTAACTTCTACATTTAGGCTTCCAAAATGTTTAGTAGCGTATCCTTGTTGTGGACAGATAATAGAATAAACGCGTCCTTCGTTTGTGTATCCTAGTCTAGAAATATCTGGAGCAAACATTTGATAGCACATTTTTTTTTCGCCAGCAGTAGGTTCAGAATTCCAGCTAAATTCTGGCCAAACAACTTTTTGTTGGCGTTCAAGTAGCGCTATGTTCTGCATGTTTCCCAGCATATCTAATGTAGACAGGTCTGAAACTTTAAATCCACCAATCCATCCGTCAACAGCAGCTTTATTAATAAGACCTCGTGTTTTTTCATTCAACGTATCTACAATAAGGTTTATTGGAGCAGTAACTTCAGTAGCATTATCAATAGATTTTTCTTTAGTATTTAGGAGCTCTAACCCGTAGTCTAACACCACAAAATACAGGTCTGGTTTTCTGTCTAATATGTTTGAAAATTGAGAAGAATCAAAAGAAACTTCAAAGTTACCTGAGGAGTCTGTGACTCCAATGCCTAAAAAATCATCTTCAAAAATATCTTTATCGTATACTTCAACATGGAGGTCTAAAACTCCTTTGTTGTCTTTTTTTACTGTACCATTTACTGTATATATTGTACCTGAAATTGAAATAGAATTACTCATTAAGTTTATTTGTTATAAATTTCGAAAACTGTCATGTTTTGTTTTACAAAAACATCATTGAACAATTTTTCATAAAAGTGAGAAAAGAAACACTGTCATACAATCCCTGTAAATAGGGAAATTTAAAACTCCCTTTTTTTGGGGATGTTATTATTTTACCTGCCAAATATTAGATGATAAAACAAGCATTTCAGTTGCAAATTCCCATGTTTTTTTGTGAGGAACTCCTTAGCATAAGAATTTTATTTATCTTTAAAAATTATGAAAAAATACATACTCTCACTAGACCAAGGAACAACAAGCTCTCGGGCAATTGTTTTTGATAAAAAAGGAAGCATTGTTTCTATCGCTCAAAAAGAATTTAAACAATATTTTCCCAAACCGGGCTGGGTAGAACATGACCCCAATGAAATTTGGTCAACTCAAGTTGGTGTTGCAGCAGAAGCCATTACTAAAGAAGGTTTGAGCTCTGAGAGTATTGCAGGGATTGGTATTACCAATCAGCGTGAAACTATTGTAGTTTGGGATAGAAAAACAGGTAAACCGGTATACAATGCTATTGTTTGGCAAGATAAAAGAACCTCAGGTTTTTGTGATCAGCTAAAAGAAATGGGGAAGAGTGAATTAATTAGAGAAAAAACAGGACTGGTTATAGATTCTTATTTTTCTGCTACCAAAGTAACCTGGATCTTAGACCATGTAGAAGGAGTAAGAGAAAGAGCAGAGGCAGGAGAATTGGTTTTAGGAACCATAGATACCTGGTTAATTTGGAATTTCACAAAAGGAGAGCAACACGTAACAGATGTTACCAATGCTTCTAGAACTATGCTATTTAATATACACACCATGGATTGGGATGATGAACTTTTAGCCTTATTTAACATTCCAAAAAGTATGTTACCTCAAGTGAAGCAGTCTAGCGAAATATACGGCCATACAAAAGCTACTTTCTTTGATGCTAACATTCCTATTTCTGGAATAGCTGGAGATCAGCAAGCCGCCTTGTTTGGCCAAATGTGCACCAAAAAAGGGATGGTAAAAAATACCTACGGTACAGGATGTTTTATGTTGATGAATATTGGAGAGAAACCTATTATTTCAAAAAACAATCTATTAACAACCGTTGCTTGGAAAATTAATGGTAAAACACACTATGCCCTAGAAGGAAGTATTTTTATTGCTGGTGCAGTTGTACAATGGTTACGAGATGGTTTAAAAATTATTAGAACCTCTCAAGATGTAGAAGCCTTGGCTAGTTCTGTATCAAGTTCTGATGGTGTTTATTTTGTGCCTGCCTTTGCAGGTTTAGGTGCACCTCACTGGAACCAGCACGCACAAGGAACCATGTTTGGTCTAACCAGAGGAAGCACAGACGCCCATATTGCCAGAGCAGCCATAGAATCTATAGCCTATCAAACCATGGATGTATTAAAAGCAATGGAGGCAGATGCTGGAATAGCCATCAAAGAATTACGTGTAGATGGAGGTGCCACTATCAATAATATGTTAATGCAGTTTCAATCAGATGTTTTAAATACCGTAACTGTGCGTCCTAAAGTTGTAGAAACTACGGCCATGGGAGCTGCTTTTTTAGCAGGATTGGCTGTTGGTTACTGGGAAAGCCCAGAAGAAATACAAGATATTTGGCAAATAGATACTTCCTTTATTCCTACCAAATCAAGAGAGGGTGTAACCAAGCAGATTAAAGGATGGTACAAAGCCATAGATGCTCTAGAGTACTGGACAAAAATTACTAATTAAAACACAAAAACCATGACGCCATTTATTGCAGAAATTATAGGAACAGCATTACTTATTATATTAGGAGGCGGTGTAGTAGCCAACGTAGAATTAAATAAAACCATTGGTAATAATAGTGGTTGGATTGTAGTTACTACAGGCTGGGCCTTGGCAGTCTATGTTGCCGTGGTAGTTACAGCACCCTATAGTGGCGCTCACGTAAACCCTGCCGTTAGTATTGGTTTGGCCATTGCAGGAGAATTTGCTTGGAGCCAGGTGCCTTCCTATATTCTGGCTCAAATGCTAGGAGCTATGCTAGGAGCATTTATTGTTTGGCTGGTGTATAAAAACCATTTTGACGCAACCAAAGATGGGGCCACAAAAAAAGCAGTTTTTTGTACAGCTCCAGCAATCCGAAACACGTTTTTTAATTTAATAGGAGAAATCGTAGGTACTTTTGTGCTGGTTTTCACCATTTTAAATTTTACAGATGCAGCCATGGCAGATTCAAATGAGATAGTTGGCTTGGGGTCTTTAGGAGCCTTGCCTGTTGCTTTTTTAGTATGGGCTATTGGTTTATCTCTTGGAGGTACAACTGGTTATGCTATTAACCCAGCAAGAGATTTAGGCCCTAGAATTATGCATGCTATTTTACCAATAAAAGACAAAGCATCTAATGATTGGGGGTATTCATGGATACCCGTTATTGGGCCAATTACAGGTGCTTCATTGGCTGCTTTATTGGCTATGTTCTTATCGTAAAAACTACATTTTATTTGGTAGAATTCTAACTATTTTTACTTTTTTAAAAACAACATCAACTATGCAACATATTGCTTCATCGTTTACATTACCCAATGGTTCAATTTTAAAAAACAGAATTGCCAAATCTGCCATGAGTGAAAATTTTGGGACCAAGTATCATGCCCCAAGTAAAGGGTTAATTCATGCCTATAAGGTCTGGGCAAAAGGCAATCCGGGTTTACTTATTACAGGAAATGTAATGGTAGACTCTAAAGCACTTGGCGAGGCACGTAATGTTGTTGTAGAAGATTACAAACATTTTAAGGAGTTAGAAGCTTGGGCAAAATCTGTTGAAGGAACTGGGGTACATCTTTGGCCACAGATTAACCATCCTGGGAGGCAGGCTTTTGCATCAATTAATAGAGTAATTGTGGCTCCTTCTGCCATTCCGCTTAAAATGGGTGGTGCTTCAAAAATGTTTGCCATGCCAACGGCTTTAACTGAAGAGGCTATTTTAGACATTATTAAACGCTTTGGTACTACAGCAAGAATTTTAAAAGAAGCAGGTTTTACAGGCTGTCAAATACATGGAGCACATGGGTATTTGGTGAGTCAGTTTTTATCTCCTAACAGTAATATTAGAACAGATCAGTGGGGAGGTACATTAGAAAATAGAGCACGCTTTGTATTAGAAATATATAGAGAAATTCGTCGTCAGGTTGGAGCAGATTATCCTGTAGGAATAAAAATTAATTCTGCAGATTTTCAGAGAGGTGGTTTTACCGAAGAAGAATCTATGGAGGTTATTCAATTGTTGGGAAATGAAGGGATGGATCTTATTGAAATTTCTGGAGGAACCTATGAAAAACCTGCAATGATTAAAGGAAACCGTAAAAAGAGTACTGTAGAACGAGAAGTCTATTTCTTAGAGTATATAGAAAAAGCACGTAAGCTAACAAAGACTCCACTATTACTTACAGGTGGTTTTAGATCTGTATCTGTAATGGAAGATGCTTTGGCTAGTGGTAAATTAGATGTTATTGGTTTGGCCAGACCTTTTTGTTTATATCCAGCGCTTGCCAATCAAATTTTTGATGGCTCTGTAAAACAATTTGAAGCGCCCATTCCACGAATAGGAATCCCGTTACTAGACAAGTTAGGTGGTGTAGAACTCCCTTGGTATGAACTTCAAATACAGCGAATTGGAAAAGGGAAAAAACCTAAAAAGAATCTTCCAGGTATATTTGCATTTTGGTTTACTATGAAAAGCTTATTTTTAAAATCTTTTTGGAAAAATTAAATTCTATTAAAGATTAAAAATTATTTAGAATATTTCTAAATAATTTTTTTTTTTGAAGATTCATATGTAGTTTTGCCATCTAATGCAAAGCAAAAAAGTTACTTTAGAAAGGGTTCGTGTAAAACAAGTAATTGTTTTAGCACTTTTATTTATGATGATTGGTACTCTTTTAGAATTATACTTGCTAGATCATTATGAAGATACATGGCAATTAATTCCAGTTTTTTGTATTGGTGCCGCCCTGGTAAATCTTTTTATTCTTTTTTTTAGAAGATCACAAGTAGTCATTACTTTATTTAAACTAGTGCTGGTTCTTACCTCTTTTAGCGGAATTTATGGTGTGGTTCTACACCTACAAGCTAATTATGAGTTTGAGCAAGATATGAAGCCTACTGCAAACTTCTGGGAGCTTTTTTCAGAAAGTTTATCGGGCGCTTTACCAACCTTAGCACCCATGAGTTTACTTGTTTTAGCATTTATTGGTTATTCATATTTAATTTTAATAAAACAACACAATGAAAAAATTCAGTAAACTATCTATTATCGTGCTATCAATAAGTTTGTTGCTAGTATCTTGTAAAGAATCTGCAGAGAAGAAACAAAAACCAGACACAACTGTGGAAAACAAACTAGTAGAAAAAAGTGCCCCTATGGCAGTTTTAAATGCCAATCTAGCTACCGAATCAGATTTAATAGCATTAGGGCTTTCATCTGAGCTAGTCACCAAATTACTAGCAGCAAGACCTTTTCTAACAATGGCAGATTTTAATGCAAATGTAGCAGAAGAAAATACAGAAGAACTCTTTAAAAAATTGTTTGTACCATTTAATCTAAATACCACTGCAGAAAAAGATTTTAAAATGATTCCTGGTGTTGGTGATAAAATGGCGCATGAATTTGAAGAGTACAGACCTTATACCAGCGTTCTTCAATTTAAACGTGAAATTGGTAAATATGTAGATGAAAATGAAGTAGCACGTTATTTAGACTATGTTTTTGTGCCAGTAGAATTAAACACAGCTACAGAAAATGACATAAAAGCATTACCTGGTGTTGGTGATAAAATGACCCATGAGTTTATAGAATACAGACCTTACTCAAATCTAGCTCAATTTAGAAAAGAAATAGGAAAGTATGTAGATGAAAAAGAGCTTAGCAGATTAGAACGCTTTGTGTATTTAAAAGAGTAGTTTTTTATTGCTTTAAGATAAGCTAAGAACGTAAACATTAAATTAATAATAACTCCAATATATTTTTGGGGTTATTTTTTTATTCTTATTTGAAATTATTGAATGTGTATATTTTTCATGTAACTATTTCTAGAAATTTATAAAGAAATCCTCTAAATTTATTTATTTATTATCTTTAGCTTCATAATCAATTGACATAAAATGAAAAACCAGCTAATTACTATCCTAAGTTCCTTTTTTTGTTACCTTATTTTTACAAACTCTATTCAAGCTCAAGAATCTATTTTTGACAAATTAAATGCCATAGCCACAGTAGATGAAAAAGTAATGATGCCAATGCGCGATGGAGTAAGACTTGCCAGTGATATTTATAGGCCTAAAGAAGCTGGTAAATATCCTATTATTTTTTCTAGAACACCATACAACTTTAATTCTTGGGGAGATGGTGAACAAAGAACAAGAACTGCGAACCGTGCTTATGAATATGTAAAAAAAGGATATGCCTATGTAGTTCAAAATGAACGAGGGCGTTTTTATTCTGAAGGAGAATGGGATATTTTAGGGGTACCTCTTACAGATGGGTATGATGCTTTTGAATGGATGAAAAATCAAGCATGGTCTAATGGAAAAATTGGAACACTAGGATGTTCTTCAACTGCAGAATGGCAAATGGCTGTTTCTGCCTTAGATCACCCTTCACATGCTGCAATGGTGCCACAAGGTTTTGGTGCTGGTGTTGGACGTGTGGGCGATATTAATGAACAAGGAAATTGGTATCGTGGAGGTGTAGAACAAATGTTGTTTTTTTCTTGGTTATATGGTGTAGAGCACGATAAATTTAAACCAAGAATTCCAACAGGAGCCACCCAAGAAGACTTAATTAGAATATCAAGATTTTATGATTTAGCACCAGAAAATCCAAAAGTAGATATGGCTGAGGCGTTAACTCATTTACCAATTCAAGACATTCTAAAAAATATACACGGTAAACAAGAAGTTTTTGATAAAATGATTCGTAGAAAACCAAACGACCCAGAGTGGTTTAATGGTGGTATTTACCATGATGATAAAGATATTGGCACCCCTAGTTTTTGGTTTGCTTCTTGGTACGATGTTTCTATTACGCCAAATATTTCATTGTTTAATCATGCAAGAAATAACTCAAAAGATGCTTTTATAAGAGACAATCAATACTTAGTAATTGCACCTACACTTCATTGTGCGTATACAAGAGCAACTGAAAACACCATTGTAGGTGAACGCAGTGTTGGAGATGCTAGACTTAATTATGATGAACAAATTACAAAATGGTTTGATTTATGGTTAAAAGGTTCAGAAAATGATTTTAAAGAAACCACGCCAAGAATACAATACTATACCATGGGTAGTAATAAATGGCAATCTTCTGAAGTATGGCCTCCAGAAAATACAGAGTTAATTACCTATTACCTACAAAGTAATGGAGCTGCAAATAGTAGATTTGGTGACGGAATGCTCTCTACTAAGAAAGCTAAAAAAGATACCCCAGATACATTTGTCTATGACCCTATGGCACCAGTGCCCTCTTATGGAGGAAATGTATGTTGTACCGGTAATGCAATAAAAGGAGGTGCTTGGGATCAGCAAGATATGGAAGCTAGAAATGATATTTTAGTATACACAACAGAAGTCTTAGCTGAAAATACCGAGGTAAGTGGTTTTATTAATTCTAAACTATATGTCTCTTCTGATGTAAAAGATACAGATGTTACCATAAAATTAATAGATGTATATCCAGATGGTTCTGCCTATAATTTAGATGAAACCATACAGCGTGTTCGTTACCGTGAAGGATATGATAAGGAGGTTTTTATGGAAAAAGGCAAGGTATATGAAGTTAATTTAACGGCAATGTCTACAAGTAATATGTTTAAAAAAGGACACCGTATACGAATAGAAATTTCAAGTAGTAATTTTCCTAGATTCGCAAGAAACCTAAATACAGGGGGTAATAATTATGATGAAAAAATTGGGATTACAGCGCATAATACCATTCATCATTCTGCAAAGTACCCCTCTCAAATACAAATACCAATAGCTAAAAAATCTTTTTAAACTCCATAAGGAAGAAAAATGCTAGTGTTTATTTTAATGAGGTTTTATTCTAAGCAGAGAACTCTACCAATAGAACTCATATATTTTTTTAAATAATTTATACTAGCAGGGGTAACATTAAGGGTGTTTTAGATAGAAAATTCTTCTACCAATTTTTCTAACATCACTACACACTTATCTAGTTGTTCTTGTGTGGTAAATTCATTGGCACGATGTGCCTGTTCTATAGAGCCTGGCCCGCAAATAATACTTTGGTAACCAGCTTCATGAAATTGCCCTGCCTCAGCTGCATAAGAAACAGTTCTCCAGGTATTGCGTCCAGAGATTTTTTGAGTTAAAGCAACAATACTATCTGTTTCTTTGGTATCTAATGCTGGTACTGGAGGGTGTAATAATGTGTTGGTAATTTTAAAATTAGGAAACAGTTTTCTTACCTCTAGTTCTCGTTCTTTACAAAACGCAAAAAAATCATTAAAAATAGTTTGAATATCATCTTTTGGGATAACTCTCACATCCCATTCAAAACGGGTGTATTCTGCTACAATATTAGTAGCAACACCTCCATGTATTTGCCCAACATGCAGGGTAGAATGTG